>Ga0129307_1000045_pt1 | contig 197886 bp, 168 predicted proteins | sample P1105metagenome_FD_94437 | JGI IMG/M metagenome (GOLD analysis project Ga0129307, IMG submission 94437) | Capybara group fecal microbial communities from Wisconsin, USA - P1105 metagenome | ecosystem: Host-associated > Mammals > Digestive system > Large intestine > Fecal | place: USA...
ACAGGTGCGGACTTCTTCGCCGCGCTCCGTGCAGTTGGCGCTTTTGGTGACGACCCATTCACTCCATGCATGGGGCAGGGGATCGCTGTCGAGGGTCTGCTGATAGCCGCAGACTTCGCAGACATGGTAATGTGAGCCTTTGGAGGTGCAGGTAGCAGGGATAATATCGACCCATTTGCCGTATTTATGCGGCGCTCTGTCCATGGTTTCCGTCTCCCGGATTCCGCAGACCGTGCAGGTATGGATCAGGGAACCGGTGGAGGTGCAGGTCGGTTGTTTGATGATGGTCCCTTCATCCCAGCTGTGCCCGCGCGCAGGGATGGTTTCAGTCTGCTGCTCAGAGCAGACCGTGCAGGTGCGGACCTGCGTGCCGGGGGTGGTGCAGGTCGGTTCCTTGGTGACGGTCCATGCATTCCAGCTGTGTCCGAGTGCCGGGATTGTTCCGGTCTGCTGCTCTAAACAGAGCGAGCAGAAGCGGACCTGCAGGCCGGGGCTGGTGCAGGTGGGGGATTGGATCGGATCCCACTCGCTCCAGCGATGGCTGCATGGGGCGCCGAGTGCCGTGTCTGCGAAGACGGATGCGGGCTGAATGAGGATCATAGCCAGCGCAAGGAGCCAGGCGATTGCTTTTCTGAATGTCATGTGATTCCCTCCTTGATGGTTTCGTGATCATTGCATTTTGCAGAATGGTTTCCAGGACCCGATCCATTCCGGACTGCTGCGGAGCCCGGAGATGCAGAACATGGAATAAATGCCGACGGTTCCCTTTCAGGAAGGAAAACACGGATTCACAGACTTTTCCTGAATCCTGGGACGGGTACAGTCAGGAGACAGTCGGGGTGTTCGCCTGAGGAAAGGGGTCGTACATGCTTTTTTGGATGCCGGATGAACTTCGGAAACTCCGGCCGTTTTTTGTTTTCAGATGGAACGGGTGCTGCGCTGTTGGCTTCATTATATCGTCTGCAGCGGTGCATTGCAAATGGAACGGAAGTGTTTGTTTTTTCAGCCGGATTTCCACGACGGGAAACCACAGCGGTGCAAAGCGGGAGTGCAAACGGACAGGAAGACAGTCAGGCCATGTACGGCGTGTCTTCTTCTACTGCTTGATACGCAGGGGTTCCGGAATTGGCATCGGGAGGATATTTCGGACCGGATGCCGGACATGCTCCTCCAGTGATGCATCCATTGCATTACGATACATTTTTATTGAAATACGATAAATTCTTATTGACTTGCATGCTGCAGTGTGCTATGATTCAGCCAACAAGGAGGATATCACTATGAATCAACACAAACTTTCTGTCTGGCTGAAAGGAATTATCATTGGAATTGGTCTCTGTGGACTCATTGTGTACTTTGCCGTACTGCCCTCCGTTGCAGACTCGTTTCATATCAGCTACCCGGAGTTTGCCGGATGGCATTGGCCGTGGCTGTTTTTCCTGTGGATTACGGCTATTCCCTGCTTTATCGCGCTGCTCATGGGATGGAAGATCGCTGAAAACATCGGCCGTGACCGATCCTTCTCGGAAGAAAATGCCCGTCTGCTTCAGCGCATTGCCTGGCTTGCGGCCGGAGACACTGCATACTTCTTTGTCGGGAATATTGTGCTGCTCTTCATGAGCATGAATCATCCCGGCGTTCTGCTCCTTTCCCTCCTGGTCTGCTTCGTTGGGGTGGCCGTCACAGTCGCCGCAGCATGCCTGTCTCACCTGGCGTATAAGGCAGCAGACCTGCAGGAACAGAGCGATCTGACAATCTGAGGAGGACGATTATGGAGAAAGAGACACAGGGCGAGATCATTTTCAATATTGATGTGATGCTTGCAAAACGCAAAATGAGCGTGACGGAACTCTCCCAGCGGGTTGGGATTACACTGGCCAACATGTCCATTCTGAAAACAGGGAAGGCGAAGGCCATCCGCATCACCACCCTGGCAGCGCTGTGTGAGGTGCTTGACTGCCAGCCCGGAGATCTGCTCGAATACAGGAAAACTGAGGACGGACAGAATGCTTTCTGAAGGACTGAGACGATGAAAAAACGATACCTGGTCCTGCTGGCCAGCCTGGTGCTTCTCATCTGTCCGGGCTTCTACAATGCCCTGACTGTTCGCAGTTATTCTCTGGATGTACCCGGCATTTCGCAGCCGGTCCGCATCGCTTTGGTCACGGACCTGCACTCGTGTGCTTACGGAGAGGGTCAGCATGAGCTGCTCGATGTCATGGATGCCCAGGCGCCGGACCTGATCCTTCTGGGCGGCGACATCTTTGATGACAGGCTTCCGGATGACAATACCATGGCTTTTCTGGAAGGCATCAGCGGAAAGTACCCCTGCTATTATGTGACCGGCAATCACGAATACTGGAGCGGGGCTGCAGGCTTTGCAGAAAAGATGAGGAAACTGGCGGAATGCGGCATTCCCCGCCTCAGCGGTGAGGTTTCCACCCTTGAAATCAACGGGAATCGCATCACCGTCTGCGGCGTGGATGATCCATACGCCTGGGCAGATGCTGATGGTTTCAAAGAGCGGACAGAAGGCAGTTTTCGTGCGCAGATCCGGCAGGTTGCAGCACGGATGGACAAAGAAACATATACGATTCTGCTGACACACCGCCCGGAACGGATCGATGTATACAGCCAGTATGATTTCGATCTGGTGCTCTCCGGGCATGCCCACGGCGGACAGTGGCGGATTCCGGGCATTCTGAATGGTCTGTATGCTCCGAATCAGGGAATGTTCCCGGCCTATGCCGGCGGGCTGTATGAGCAAAACGGGACCATCATGATTGTCAGCCGGGGACTTGCCAGGGAATCCACCCCGGTGCCGCGATGGTACAACCGTCCTGAAATGGTCATCATCGAGCTCTTCTGACGATTGGCTGACCGGCCTGGGTTTCATATTCCGCCGGGATGATCGGGCTGTTGAACAATGATTGATACATGCATTCACGAAAAAGAGCTTTCTTCCACTTTTTCAGTGGTCGAAAGCTCTTTTTGGCTGCACATCGATTGCTCAGACAGAATGTTTACTCATTCCGCAGGATATAAGTGATCACGCCTTCGTTGGAGGTGAAGACCAGTGCTGTTTTGTCTTCCGCTTCCACAATTTCATACGCACCGGGCGTGACGGTTTCGGCGGCGGGGTTCATGGCGATATAGGTGCCTGCGTCCTTTCCGTCTGTTTCATTACCGTCAAAGGCGAAGAAGGTATATTCCGCAGTCAGCGCCGGGTCGCCCGTGCCTGTGAAGTCGGCATAGGTTTTGCCTTCACCGTCTGCTGACAGCACGATATACATCTGAGCGCTGCCGTATTCCGGGAAAGCGGAAAAATCACAGTCCCAGGTGCCAACCAGTTCAGCGCGCTGTGCGGCGGTTTCTTCATTGGTCATGGAGGCCAGGTTCTCTACCACAAACAGGGAAATCACACTCTGCAGGGTATCCTCATTTTCTTCACTCAGAGCAGAAGACTCAATGGCGGAGCCCACCCAGTAGGCATAGGGGCCTTCCAGCAGGTTTTCCACATTTTCCTCAGTGTCCCCATATCGGAATTCCAGATGGTAGGTGGTGGCGGGCGTATCGGGGAACATCAGCAGGTACTGGAAGACGCCGGCATGCTCTTCCTGCGCTTGATACAGGTAACCGTCCATGGCCATCTCATATTCACCATAGGTGCCCCTGGCTGCCCCATCACGGACGAACGCATAGGTATAGGTCGCGCTGGAGCCGTCCGCCATGGTGTAGGTAACGGTTTTTCCGTCCTCACCGCCAAAGGTGATGGCAGTCACATCGTCAATGAAACCGCAGTAGAAGTTCGGCGCGGTGGCCTGTTCACCGTAGCCGGGGGCGTTGATGGAGCTCTTTACATAGGCAACCACGTCATCGGCGGTGGAAGCGCCGACTACAGCGGCAGCGTAGTCATGCCAGTAATGGTCATATTCGTGGTTCAGGGTCGCTCCTTCAAACAGCGGCAGGTATGTGCCGATGATCTGAGAAAGGAAGGTATCTCCTGTAATCGTCTCCTCTGCCTGAGCGGGGCAGCCTGCGGCAGCAGCCGTCATCATCAGAACGGCGGCCGCCAGGATTGCCAGCATCCGGGAAAGCTTTTTGAACATCGTTTTCATCCTCCTTGGAAATCTTGCGGAAGATCTTGTTAGACACCGCTAACTTGATTATAATATGAGCGAAATGACTTGCAATAGTTTTTGGGTCATTTCAGAAATTTCGTTGGGAGGGACTGCCGGATGAATGCGTTCAGCCCGGAGAGACGGGAAAGTATCGAATCACGCATGATTGAGGAAGGCTTTTCCATGCTGAAGGCAGGGGGACTCAGGAATATCTGTATTGAAGAAATTGCGCGGAAGTGCGGTGTTGCCAAAGGCAGTTTCTATTCCTTTTTCGACACGAAAACAGCATTCATCTATCGGATCATGGTATCCAAACGGGAGGAAGCCAAACGGGAACTGAAGGAGCATTTGCACAATGGAAAGCTGAGCTTTGACGGCCTGTATCAATACCTGCTCTGGCTGGCGCACAGCGATCTGGATATCTTTGCGCATCTCTCTGAAAAGGAACAGCAGGAATTGAAGCGACAATGGCCGGCGTCCTGGCTGAACAATGACAGCAACAATATCCTTACGGTGTCCCGGATTCAGGACTGTCTTGAAAAGCCGCGGCAGGATGCGGACAAGCTGCTGTTTGCAAACTGCTTGAAGCTCATTGCACTGGCCAGGGCTGAAAAGCAGGTGTTTGCTTCCACCGCGTTTGAACAGATGATTGAAAGCATTGTCCGTCTTGCCTGCGAAACAGTCTGTATTCCATCTCGTTAAGACGACCTGACTGCAAGATGGGTGAATCCGCATGAAAGCATCACCGGACAGCGCAAAACCCCTGGAATGAAAGAAGGCGGGACACAGTGAAAGAAAAGGACTTACCGATCGACCGCACCCGGCACGCAGTCTACACAAAGAAAGCAAAGAAATGCGTGCTGCGGCTTCTGCATCGCTGGTATGACGATCAGACCTGCAGACAGCTCTGGGAAAAGATCCAGCTGCAGTACTGTGAGTTTCTCCGGGATGAGCCGCCCATGGCCGGTGCGAAGATCAGGGTCAGCATCTATGATCCGATCCTGATCTTTGCCTGGTATCAAGTTGTTCCGGACAAGCCCGGACTGGAAGACGTGCAGCAGGATATCTTCGACTGCTTTATGGGATCGTTTGACGCACTGGGCAAAATCTTCAACCTCAACCGCAGGCCTGACAACCGACTTGCCAGCTGGATTTTCAGGAAAGCCAATGATATCCGGGTTGAAGAGATCAAACGCTTTCCAGGATCGTTCCGAATGGGTTCCTGCTCCTATGACCGGGAAAACGGCGTGATCCGCTACAGCTTTACCCAATGCCCCAACGCGGAATTCGGCAAACGGCATCACATGGAGGACGTGCTGCCCGTCATGTGCAACTGCGATCATATGGCGATGCAGAAGCTCCACGCCTGCCTGATCCGCGAAGGGACCTGTGTGGAATCGCCCTGCTGCGATTACTGTATTGCAGGAGACCGGAATCCCATTACACGGGAGTATGAACTGGTGAAGAAGGAAAATGGCCTGCTGGTGAGCGTGAAAAAATAAACCTGGAGGGATCCTATGCTGCTGACTGTATTTCTCGCCATTGTGCTCTGCGCGGCAGTGACACTGCTGCTGTTGTCAGCCGTGGCGTTCGTTCAGAAGAAGGAGCTTTTCTCCTCCGCGCCGAAAGAGGCGCGGGAGGCGATTCTTCCCCGTGAGAAAGAATTGTTTTTTGGCGCCAGAACCATCGGCTGGACACTCATGATCTTCAGTATCCTCATGATTCTCGGCACAGGGGCTGTTTCCGTTTGGGACGGCTTCAGGAGTGGATTCGGCTTCTGGCAGTTTTTTGCAAGGTTCGTGCTGATCTTCACCATCTACAAAGTCTACGACATGGTCTGCTTTGATTATTTTCTTCTGATGAAGTTTCATTTTTTCCAGTACTACTATCCGGAAACGCAAAATGCGCTTGCCGGAAGAAAATATGGATTCAATATCAGAAGCCAGCTGCTGAAACTCCTGGTCATATTCCCGGCGGTTTCGGCCATCGCGGCCTGGATCTGTACCCTGATCGGATAAGAGGTGGCACTGAGCATGAAACTGAGCCTGAAAGAATACGACGCCATGCAGTCGGGCTGGCGCAAATGGATCAACGAGCACATGGAAATCAGCGGCTTTAAGACCTGGGGCATGGATTTTACCGGGAAAGACATTCTGGAAGTCGGATGCGGGTCCGGCTATTCCGCGTCTCTGATCGTCAAAGATCATCCGAAAAGCTATACCGGCATTGACATCATGCCGGAACAGCTGGAAAAAGCAGAGGCGCTTGGGCTGAGGGATGCACGGTTTGTTCAGGGGGACGCCGCCGATCTGAGCCGGTTTGAGGATGAACGCTTCGACATGATCGTGGACTTCATGATCCTGCACCACGTGGAGGGCTGGAGAAGCTTTCTGAAAGAAGCATACCGGGTTCTGCGTCCCGGCGGCGAGATGTATATCAACGATCTGACGAGAAAAGGGGTTCATCTGACGGACTTTGTCTTCCGATGGGACCATGCGGAGGAACCGCTGTTCTCAATGAAGGAGTTTGAACAGCAGGCCCGCAAAAGCGGTTTTGTGACGGTCAAAAGATGCAATTATGCAGGTCTTGACTTCTGCTTCAAGTTTCAAAAAGCGGAGGGATAAGCATGTTCTGGACAATTGCCTTCGAAATTCTTTTCCTGTGGGTATGCTACGCGGCCTACATGGCTGTTCTTGTGCACTGGCGCGGGCCTGTCGGCGGGCTTTTCTTCTATCCTCAGGCGATGATTGACCGGGTCAAAGCCCTGGGCATGATCTCCGAAGAGGAATTCCGGAAGAGAAAGCGGTTTGCATTCACCTTTCTCATCGCATGGATGCTGGTGATCCCCGGCATCATGATTCTCTGGATCAACGGCGCGAGGAGCTGGTGGGACTGCAGCTGGCAGTTTTACGCACTGTTCCTTGGCGCGGAATTCTTCGATTGGCTGTTTATCGATACCGTCTGGGTGGCCATGTCCGACTGGTGGCTGATTCCCGGAACGGAAGATCTCAATGACACCTGGCACAACGTCCATGTGAAGCAATGGAAAATGCTCAAACTGATTCCGTTCTCGATCCCGGTGGCGGCAGCGGTGGGCGGACTGTACTGCCTGATCGGAAGCATGATGTGAGCGCACGATGGTCCAGGGAAAGAGGCGGTCTTCCACATGATCACGACACTGCCCTTGCTGGCGGTGACGGGAATGAATATGCCGTTCTGAAGGAGGCTGTACAATGAGTGCTATGAAAATCACGTTTCTGCTTGCCATCGCCGGACACCTGCTCTGCGGCGTATGCGACTGCCTGCTGACGTATCTGCCGGGCGGACGGTTTCACTTTGAGGACATGAAGGACAACAGGAAACTGTCCGCTGCGTTCAGGGATATGCCGCTGCGGAATTCGCTGCTGTCCATGCTGCTGGGCTGCCTGGCCATGTTTCTGTTTGCCTTTGGCTATCTGGCACTGGCAGACTGGATGCGTGCGTGGTCGGAGCCCTGTGCGATGCTGATGCAGACCAGCACGGTCATGGTGCTGACCTTTGGCATGGCGCATCATGTGTTCTGCGGCGTGCCGGAGTGGCTGTATGTGAAGATGGGCAGGACGGAGGAAGCAAGGCAGCTGATCACAGAGTTTTTCAAAAAGACATCGGTTACCCTGATAGTCTGCTATCTCGGATTCCTGATCTTCGGCGTATCTCTGTTCGTCCCGGTTGTCAGCGGGTGGACGCCGCTGCCGCGCTGGGCCTGTGTGTTCAATATCCTGCCTCTGATGCTGGCGCTCATGCCGACACGTGTGGGCGGATCAGGGAATTGGGCCGGGGCAATCATGTTCCTGGGGCTCATCTTTCTTGTGTAATTGATGGAAGTGTTTTTCGGGGGAGCAGGAAGTGCACAGCTGTTACGCGGATCACAGGGATCAGCTGCAAAAAAGCTTATGCCGCTTCATGCAGCAGGGCAAACCTTAACTGGACTGAGCCGGGAAGAGGATGCTGCTGACAAATCCTTTCTTCAACAAAACTGCATCTAAAAATGCAAAGCAGGCCCGCAATCCAACCTGGAGGGGTTGGACTGCGAGCCTGCTTTGCATTATGCAGTATGTTCAGTCTGGTGGAAGATGTTTCAGTTGAAATCTGTCCGGATCACATAAAGCGTTGTGGTTTCAAAGGCTTCATTCCGCAGATCATAGCCTGCTGTCTTTCCTGATATCTGATTCCAGGCATCCAGCACGGCTGAGATATCACCTGTCAGTACAGGAAGAAGCTTTTCGGCCATGGTCTTTTCGGCACCGGTTATTGCTGTCAGAAGTGTGTCGGTGCCGCTGTCGTGCAGAGCCGCTGCGCCGCTTGAGAGGTCAGCAGCACCGGCTGCAGCCTGGTCGACCCCGGCTGTATAGGTTTTCAGCCCGGTCACGAAAGTGCCCACTTTGTTCAGCTCCTCCAGCAGACCCTGCAGGCTGTCGTGGGCTGCCTGTACCTGGGCCAGCTTTGCCGCGACTGTCTCGTCGGTGGCCAGCACCTGATCCGTATTGTCAGAAACCAGCTGTTCGATCTGCTCAGCGGTATGTGCTTCAATCAGTTCTTTGACCGTGTCTGTTTCCATCTGTGTATCGACAGCGGCCTGAATCTTCTGCTGTACCGCGTGTTCCACCTGACCGGCCCTGACGGCATTCAGATAGGTTTCGGCATTCATCTCCATGCCGGCTCCCACCAGCACCTGTTCAAGCACCTGTGCCTGAATGGTCTCGGTGACTGCGGTGCGAATCTTCCCTTCGCTGGCTTTTACCTGGGGTCTGACCACAGCTTCTACCTGGGAGCGGGCAGCGGCGGTTACCGTTTCGGTGTCAAACTGAGCGAGAAGAGATGTCAGGGTATCAGCATAATTGTCTGCAGTCAGTACCGGCACCTCGATGCCGGCCTCAGCAAGACCGGAAGCGGCCAGCTGCTGGTTCGCTGTTTCCAGAATGGCGGAGAAGATCGTGTCAGCGCCGCTGTTCAGTGCTTCACTGTTGGAACTGAGCGCTGCGAGGCCGGTATTCAGGGCTTCTGCGCCTTCGGAAAGGGTCTGTGCGCCATTGTTCAGATCCTGAAGGCCGCTGTTCAGACGATTGATTTTGTCCGGGATCTCTTTTGTCTTTCCGCCAGCCTCCGGAAGAGGCTCACCGTTTTGAAGCGCATTGAGCAGGGTGATGACATCCTGCAGCTCAGCCCGGGGATTGAAATCCATCCGGCTGTCGACTTCACTCCATGCCTTTTGAATGGGATCGGCACTGGCAAAGGTCATCATCCAGCCCAGATCCGCATGGTTCCCATGATAGCGGATTGTGAAGGCGGAGGGCAGCTTCAGTGCAGCGTCTGCTCCGGGAACGCTCCAGCCCAGGACGACCTGTCTGCCGGAAAGAGAGAGTACCGTTCCGTTCTCTACCGTCAGATCGCTGATGCCGCTTTCAGGCAGAAGGATCACAGAGGCAGCAAGATGCGGCGCCATGTCAGGCTGGCCGCAGGTTACGGTCAGCACAATCTCTCCATCCTTATCCTTCAGCTGGGATACGGGGATCTCCTGACCGTCCAGCGTTGCTGTGACCACAGGCGTTACAGGCAGGGGCTTATCCGAGGTACCCTGATACGTGATCTCCTTTCCGCCGGCCTGCCAGGTCAGCGTCTGTCCATCCAGTGTGAAGGATTCATCTCCGGCCACGTTTTCAATACCGGTCAGCATGGTGCTGTCAGTCAGAACGTCCAGCTTCTCCGGGTTTTCCAGCCGAATGCTGTCGGTCAGACTCTGAACCGAGCCGTCTGTGTTGAGGACGGCGTAAACACGCTCATGCCGGGCGTTCTCCGCAAAGGCTGTTACGCAGCTCATCACCATGACCAGCGCAATCAATGCAGAAACTATCCGTTTTTTCATCATGATCTTCCTTTCTTCCCGGATCAGCGGGCAGCCTTCATATCAAAGGTCGTATGAACAATGAACTTATCGAGGAGCATCAGCACAGCAGGCAGCAGCAGGAGCACCACCGCCACGCTGAGCAGCGCGCCTCGGGCAATCAGATGGCACATGGAGGAAATAATATCGATATTGGCGTAGAGCCCCACGCCGTAGGTTGCGGCAAAGAAGCCGATGCCGCTGACCAGAACGCTCTGCGCGGCAGAAGCGACGGCCTTTTCAATCGCTTCTTTCTTATCGAGCCCTGCAATCCTGTGCTGTTTATACCGTGTTGTCAGAAGGATCGCGTAGTCCACGGTCGCGCCAAGCTGAATGGTGGAAATCAGGATCGGGCCCACAAAAGGCAGCTCCGTTCCGGTGAAATAAGGGATGCAGAGATTTGCGGCGATGGCCAGCTCAATCACGCCCACCAGAATGACCGGCAGAGAGAATGATTTCTGCACCAGCAGGATGATGACAAAGATGGCAATGATTGAGATCAGGCTGACTACGGTGAAATCATGGTCTGTGCAGGCGATCAGATCCTTGGTGCATGGAGCTTCTCCGATGAGCATGCCGCCCTGGTCATATTTTTTCAGGATGCCGTTGAGCGCGTCGATCTGCGCGTTGACCTCCTCGGAGGAGATGACATACTCAGAGTTGATGAGCATCAGCTGATAGCGGTCTCCCTTGACCAGTTCCAGCACTTCCTGAGGCAGGATGCTCTCCGGAATGTCCGCGCCAAGCAGGCTGTCGATGCCGTACACGCTGGTAACGCCGTCCACCTGCTGCATTTCTGCGGTCATGCGGCGTACATCCGTCTGAGAGACGTCGGCATCCACCAGCAGCAGATGCGTGGTGGCTGTGTCGAAGGTCTCCTCCAGCTTCTGATTGGCCACGACAGAAGGCAGGTCCTGAGGCATTACCCTGCTCATGTCATAGTAGACATTCACATGACTGTAGCCATAGAAAGCAGGGATGCAGAGCAGCAGCAGAAGCACAGCCAGTATTCTGTAATGTCTGGCGACAAAACGCCCGATGCCGCCCACATCCGGCAGCAGCGGCCGGTGACTGGTCTTTTCGATTGCGCCGTCCAGCAGCCGGATCACGCAGGGCAGCAGTACAATCGTTCCCAGCAGTCCCAGCACAACGCCTTTGCTCATCACAATGCCAAGGTCTTTGCCCAGGGTAAAGCTCATGAAACAAATGGAGATAAAGCCGGCGATGGTCGTCAGGCTCGACCCGAGAATCGAGGTGAAGGTCAGATGGATGGCATTGGCCATCGCCTCATCCCTGTCCTCTGTCAGTGCCTTCTGCTCCTTGTAGCTGTGCCACAGGAAGATGGAATAGTCCAGCGTGACGGCCAGCTGCAGGACAGCAGCCACTGCCTTGGTGATATAGCTGATCTCACCCAGGAAGAAGTTCGAGCCCATGTTCCACAGGATGGATACGCCGATGCTCAGGAGAAAGATCAGCGGGAGCAGGAAGGAATCCATCGTGATCATCAGGACCAGAGCGCACAGCACCACAGCGATGGCTACATAGGTGGCTTCCTGGGCTTCCACCAGTTCCTTGGTGTCGGTGACGACGGCGGACAGTCCGCTGACGAAACACTTTTCACCGGCCACTTTCCGCACCTGCTGGATGGCCTCCATGGTGGCCTCCGAGGAAGAACCTTCATCGAAAAACACGGCGGTCAGCATACAGTCACCGCGGCTGAATTTGCTGCGAAGATCCTCCGGAATGATCTCCAGCGGGAACTGTCCCCCGGTGAGGGAAGCATACCCGATGACGGAATCCACGTGGGGAATCTCCCTGACGGCATTCTCCATGTCAGCCTGTTCCCGGAGGTTCATTCCCTCGGTGACCAGCAGGGAAAACGCGCCTTTGCCGAAATCCTCCAGCAGGATCTCCTGACCTTTTACGGTCTCCAGGTCCTGCGGCAGGTAATAGAGTAAATCATATTTCGTTTTGGTGGCCGCCATACCAAGAACGGACGGCACAACCAATGCCAGACACAGGATGATGATCAGCACCCGGTGCCGGACCATACCCTTTGTGAAGTGCTTCACTGTTTCAACCTCCTTGTCGAAACTGAACATAATGTTGACTAACTCAACGTAGAGGATTATAATCATAAAGATGATTGATTTCAATCGACAATATGATTATCAATCGTCTGTTAATCGACAGGGATTCAAAGAAAAAACAGTTATCCGACACAAATCGAAAAACTGTTGAGAAAGCAGGGAAAACATGGCTGAGGAGCTGAAAAAGGAAGACCGAAGGGTCAGGCGGACGAAAAAGCTGCTGACTAAGGCACTGACGGAACTGCTTCAAACAAAGCAGATCAATGAGATCACCGTGAAGGAACTGACGGACCTGGCGGATATGAACCGGGGAACCTTTTATCTGTACTACAAGGATATTTTTGATATGCTCGAAAAAATCGAGGAAGAACTGTTTCAGAAACTGGATGCCATCGCCCAGACCCACGAGCACGGCGATCTCACCGAGCAGGTCAAACCCATCCTTCTGGATCTGTTCCATTTCATTAATGAAAACCAGGAGATGTGCCGCGTGCTGCTCAGTCCCCACGGCGATATGAATTTCCTTCACCGCCTGTATGAGGCCATCCGGGAGCGGTGCCACGAGATCTGGGGGGAACAGGTTGGCAGCGTCAGTGAAAAGGAATTCGACTATCGGTACAGTTTTGTGGTGTTTGGCTGTGCGGGAATGATTCGCGCCTGGGTGAACAGGAACTGTCAGGAAACAGACATGCAGATGGCGGAGCTGGCGGACAGGATGATTCGCCGTGGCACGATAGATCCCGCTGGCTGCTGAATAGCAGCGTGTGAAACCTCTCAGATGATGAAATGAACACTGTATGAAGTGGCTGTTCAACGATCGGGTCCCCACAACAACAGACGCCGGGAGGCACAAAAGCTTCCCGGCGTTTTCTTTTGGTTTGAAGGAGAACGCTGGAGGAGAAGAGCGGACATCATGCATGCGGACCGGTCTTATCAGACCTTCTGCTCAGCCGTTTTGTTCTCTTTCGCGTTTCATTTTCTCCTTGTCTTCATGGAAATCAAGATAACCGGCATCCGGATAGGAATACTCACCGCGATAATTGGACGCATTGCAGGTCGGGAACTGGAACGGTTTTCTGCAGCCCGGTTTTGGCGCGTCCTCCTGAGTGTAAATGAACATCCGATGATAGTCCCAGCAGACCAGTTCATCCCGCTCATCCCCGGTGATCTGCAGCGTCTCACAGCACAGTGTGGGGTGCCCGTCATCCGGGAAGACCACTGCACGAATCCCGTTCCCATTCATCAGCCCGCCGCGGTGCGGATCCGCGTTGGTGAGGATCAGATCGGTTCCGTCGCCGTCCCAGTTCACCGGAGCGACGATATTGCCGTTCATTTCGTTTTCCATCTCCCAGAGGGGACGACCGTCCTGATCATACAGAAGAAGGACGCCCTGATGCCCCCAGAAGGTGGTTACCGCAATCTGCAGTCCATCCAGTTCCGGACGGTAGTTCGCGACCGAAACCCGCTGTGCGTGGCCGATCAGATCCCTCTTCAGGATATGTCCGTACATATCCCCGACAAAGAACCCCTGGGTGCCGGATACGCAGGCAAAATAGCCGTGCGGATCATCTTTCTTCCATTTTCCGGCCACGATTTCATCTGTGTGGTCCTCTGTCAGCGGATAAGCCCAGAGCTCACTCCCGTCGGAATCCAGCAGACGATATCCAACCAGCAGCTCATCCTTTCCGTCCCCGTCCACATCCACGGGGAGCGGGCAGTGCCCGGTGTTTGTTGGGCTCTTATAATGCCACAGAACATTCAGCTGATCATCGAGTGCCCACAGCCGGCAGTACCGGTCCTTGACCAGAATATCTCTCGGCTGGTCCAGCCCGCGGAAGTTGCAGATCCGGATTCCGTCGGGGTTCAGCCTTGTGAAGGCGTAGGTGCCGTAGGGAGCGCCGATCAGTCCGTCATCCTCCTGATCCGCGATGGGCGTCCTGGCGCTTTTTTTGATCTTTCCGGTCGCACCGTCCAGAATCAGAATCTGAAAATCCCATCCGCAAATCACCTCATCCCGGCCGTCCCCGTCGATATCATAGACCTGAAAGGGCATGTCGGCGGAAACTTTGCCCAGGGTCTCTGTCTGATCGGAAGGCTCTCCCTTCTGCCACAGGATATTTCCCTCCAGGTCAATCGCCGTCAGGCAGGAAATAAATCCGTAGGCATCCCGGCTCACGCGTTTCTGCATCTGCGCCAGCACGACCTGCCAGCTGTCTCCACCCAGCAGGTGCCCGAAGCGGATCTGGCGCGCAGTCCCAAAGTTTCCAAGGTCGATTGTTTTCCAAAGCTTCATCCGCGGATGCCGGGCCATCTCGGCCGTTTCCTCCGCTTTTGCGGCCTGCTCGCGCTGACACAGGGCCAGATACTCTGCTTCTGTCACAGCAACCTTAAAATCCGTGAACCGGGTCGGGCAGTCCGCCGTGATGGCCAGTTTGCCTCCTCTTGCAACCAGCGGATGATCCAGAGACAGGATCAGCTGGTCATTGAGAAAGCAATCCACGTGCATATCCTGGCAGCTGATCCGCATCCGGTACAGTGTATCACTGTCCGAGGCATAATCCGCCTGCGCAAGGACGGTCAGCTCCTCTTTATGCCGATAGCAGAGGCGTGCCGTTGTCCGGTCTTCCAGGCTGAAAACGAGAGTATCCATGGAATGGTTCATGCAGAAGGCCAGTCCGGCCATTCCCCGGAGAGACAGCCGGCGGACGGTAACCTCCGCATCGTAGTTTCTCCAGCTGGTTCTGCCGGTCTGCAGGGTCGGGAACATCCGGTGCGGGTGATTCTTCTCCACCCGCATGCACTCCATCGCATGCCGGCCGTCCTGCTCGGTAATCAGCCAGGTGGGGCCGGTACCGTTCCAGGTGTAGTTGGTGACCTGATCCACCCAGATCCCGCAGTCGCCCTTTTCCACGATGTACTGATACTCTCCCATGGCGGAATGATCACGATCGTAGGGAAACTCTCCGATGGGAAAGCCCCTGAAATCATCCTGCGCCAGGATATGCTCCTTCTTCATGTTGATCCTCGACCTTTCTCTTCTGTCCCCTGCCGGTAAGCAAAGGGCGTGACGCCTTCATACTCCCGGAAGGCGGTCACGAAATGCTGCGCGTTCACATATCCGATCTGACCGGCAATTTCATACACCTTCAGGCTGGTTCCCCGAAGCAGCTCCTTGGCACGTTCCATTCGGAGCTGCCGGTGGTAATCCACAAAATTCTGCCCCGTTTTCTCCTTAAAGTATCGGGACAGATAGGCAGGATTCATCTGCATGTACTCCGCTACGCTGGAAAGAGATACCTGTTCGCTCAGATGAGCGATCATAAACTGGCGGATCCTTTCCACCGGTGTTCCCTGCTGGTCTTCCTCCTGCTTTTCCCGGCGGGAAAGAATCCTTTCCACAGCGATCTTTACCTTCGAGATGACATCCCGGGGGAATACGGGCTTTGTAATGTAGGCGAGCACACCCAGCTCGAGGGCTCTCCGGGCATACGCAAAATCCTCATGGGCGGTGAAAATAATGCATTCGCAGTCCGGAAGTTTCTTCCGGATCTCCTCGATGGCATCCAGACCGCTCAGCCCCGGCATGCGGATATCGACAAGAAGGATATCCGCGTGCGAGGCAAGCGCCCGCTCAACCAGGGCCAGTCCGTCCCCAACACAGTCTGTGACCGTGACCCCCAGTGCGTCCCAGTCGATCGCATCCCGGAGCCCGTTCCGGACAATGGCCTCATCATCCGCAATCATCAATGAAATCATGCTTCTCCCTCCACTGGAAGAATCAGAGATACTTTCGTGCCTTCCCCGGGTGTGCTGTCGATGTAGATTTCCGCTTTTTCTCCGTAGCGCAGCTTCAGCAGGAGCGAGATATTGACCAGCGCAAAGAACCGGCTGGAGGGTTCCTGCGCGTTGGCCATGGCTGCGCGGATTTCTTCAAGGAGCCCGGCGGGGATACCGCACCCGTTATCCTGTACGGTGATCCACAGCTGCCCTCCCTGAAGCTCCGCATGGAGCTCCACGCGTCCACGTCTGTCCAGGTTCTGAAAGCCGTGAACGATCGCGTTCTCCACCAGCGGCTGGAGGATCATGTTTGGCACGCGGCAGGTCTGCGCCTCGTCCGAAAGACGGATCTCCAGGTCGAAGGTGTCACCGAACCTCATTTTCTGAATCACAGCGTAGCAGGACAGCTGCTGCTCGTTTTCCAGCAGAAGAATATCCTTTTCCCCGCCGTTGAGGGCTGTCCGATAGTATCCGGCGGTCGCTTCCACCAGGCTCTCCAGTGCTTCATACTGCTTCTGTTCGGTCAGCCAGATCATATTATTGAAGATATTATACAGGAAATGCGGGCGGATCTGCATCATCAGCAGGCGGGTTTCCAGTTCCTTCGCCCGGGTCTTTTCATCCACCAGTGCCGTGAGCGTCTGATCCAGATGCTCCGTCATATGGTTAAACCCGCGGTTCAGGTCGCCGAAGATCGGGTCCTCGGTCTGCTCGATCGGTTCCGTCAGTCGTCCGCTTTCCACAGCCCGAAAGCCGGCCAGCAGCCGGTTCACCGGCCGCGCCACCCGCCGCTCGGAGATCAGGACAATCATCGCAAAGCCAAAAAGGAACAGCAGTGCCACAAGACCGATAAAGAGAAAGAGCCTTCGGGAAAGCAGCATCTGCCAGTTGTACTGAAAACTGTATTTTGCGCTGAACGGATCGATGCCCGCGCTCTTTTCCAGCAACTGCTGGCCTTCCATCGATTCGGGCAGGCTGCCTGCGATCTGGTTTTCCCCGAAAAAGATCGCCGTGCTTTCGTTTTCCAGCGCAATATCCGCATACTTTTCAAAGTTGGCCCAGGGAACGGACACCAGCATGAGGGCTTTCACTTTCCCGGTATGCAGGCTTCGGACAGGATGCACATGCGTCAGATAACGGGCGTTGCGGGTCCGGGCAACCAGTTTGGGTTCTCTTCCCTGATAGGTGTCCGTCCAGAATCCATTCCCTGCTTTGGTGAGGAATTCCTCATACACGGCGGCATCCTGGTCCTCCAGGTGATAAAACACTCCCTGGGAGGAAGTTACCAAGGTCTTTGTGCTGAGCACATACAGATCGATGGCATGGAGGCCGTAGGGGCCCATCTGGTATTCGCTGAGCAGATCCCGCCCGTCCGCGTAGACCAGATAATCGATCTGGCTCCGTTCCACCAGCAGATTCTGCAGCCGCTCGCTCAGGAAAAGGGTATTCTCCACATCCTCGATTTCCTGAAGGTACCGATCGACCTGAAGAAGTTCCTGCGAAAGAAGATGCTCCCGCTCAGTGCGGACCTCATCCCTCATTTTATCGGCCGCGTAGAGAATATAGATGCCATGGAGCATCAGGGCGCAAACAAGCAGGACGGCGAGAAAACAGAGATAGATTCCGCCCATCCGCAGATGTTTTCCCGTTCGTCCTGCCATGTTCAGCTCCCTCATTTCAAAGAGCGCTGCGGCGGAAGCCTCAGCTTCCGTGCAGCGCTGATGATATTAGCGGTTCAGTTCCGCGAGAATGGTGTCGCCATCCACGCTGTTCCAGAAATTCTTGTAATTGGCCAGGCCTTCTTCAACTGTGACGGAACCCAGCACGATCTGGGAGATCACTTCTTTCCAGTAGTTGGTGATCGAGGCAGAGTTTTCGTCATACAGATCCGACTTCCCGGCGGGGATCATCTGCTTGGGACCGCGCAGTTCCATGCCCTTGTCGATAATACTTCTCTGCAGTTCCAGAGCAGCCTTCATCTTTTCGTCCGGCTGATAGGGCAGGCTGGAGAAGTCAGGAATGAAGGAGTCGGTGATGTAGTTGTACTTGATGGAATAGCCGGAGTTGGTGGCTTTCTCGGTTGCAACAGCAACGCCGTTCTCGATGGTGTAATGCGCGCCCTCAACGCCTGTGTTGTAGAAACCGGCATGTACGGCAGGATCCGTCACCAGCGCTTCGATCACGCGCATAGCCGCGTCAACATCCTTGCAGTCGCTGGAAATGCACCATGCCGTCTGGATGGATTCGTTCAGGCCGCCGCCCTTGCCGTCAGGACCGACGAGCATATAGATGGGCTGCACATCCGTTGCGGCTTCCGCAGCTGCGGACTGGGAGATGTAGTTGGAATAGTTGGCCACATAATCAATGTCAGAAGCGGCCTTGCCCGTGTAGACATATTCTCTCATCGTGGCGTTTTCCGTGGTGATGAATTCCTGATCCATCACGCCGCTTGTGTAGAGCTCGCGCAGATAATTCAGGCCGTCCACCATCTGCGGCTCCTGCATACCGTCCACGTAGACACCGTCTGCATTCTGATAAATGCCTGCATAGGCGCCGAAGGAGTTCAGGAAATACTGGAAGTTGTCAATCCACTTCGGGAAGGAGAAAGGAATCACGCCGGTGCCCTTCAGCTTGGACATTTCTGTGATGAACTCGGCCGTGGTCGGAGTTTCGCTCAGCTGAATGTCATACTTCTCCATCACGTCTTTGCGGAGGAAGAGGCACTTGACTCTCGGATAGTAGTAGGGAATTGCATAGATTTTGCCGTCAATGGCCAGTGCCTGGAAATAGGACTGATCCAGAGCGGACAGCTTTTCGGATTTCGCAATCAGCTCGGTCAGGTCGAGGCACTGCTCACGGGTGACATAGTTGGGCAGACGGGTCATTGCCTGGGAGATCGAGAAGACATCCGGGACATCTCCGCCGGCCATCATGGTTTCCAGCTTGTCGTTATAGGACCCGATCGGGGGAATGACGGCTTCCAGGTCCACATTGCATGCTTCGTTGAGCATGTTGACCACAGCCTGCTGCAGCTCGGGATCCGTGCTCAGGCCGAAGGTGTTGTCGGGCGAGCAGATGGAGAGCTTCGCCGGCGCTTCTGCCTCAGCCAAGAGGACGCAGGACAGAAGCATGGAGAGAGTGAGAATCAGGGACAGGATACGTTTCATGGTGATTCCTCCTTGTGTTTCTATTTCTGCGGACAGTGTCCGCCAGGGTACATATTTGACTGCATGAGCGCTTATTCCTTGACGCCGCCCAGCATCAGGCCGGTCACGAAATAGCGCTGCACAAAGGGATAGATCAGCATGACCGGCAGCATGCCCAGCACCATGACGGCCATCTTCGTATTGTCGTAGACAATATTGCCTTCTCCGAGTGAGCCGTCGCTCTGGTAGATCAGGGCCCGCAGCATCACCTGCAGGGTATACTTGGAGGAATTGTTGATAAACATGACAGCTTCCGTATACCTGTTCCAGAAGGAAACGAAATAGAACAGGGTCACGGCCGAAAGGATCGGAACAGCCATGGGAATCACAATCCGAATCAGCGCCATCAGATCATTGCAGCCATCCAGCCAGGCCGATTCCACAAAGCTGGTCGGAATGGACATCATAAAGTTTTTCACGATGATCAGATTGAACGTGGAGAGCATGAAGGGCAGGATCAGTGCCCAGCGGTTGTCAATGAGCCCCAGCATGCGGATGAGCACATACAGCGGTATGATGCCGGCATCGAATACCAGGGTCAGGGAAATCGCCTTCATGAAGAAGTTGCGTGCGACCAGCTGCTTCTGCGCCAGAGCAAAGCCCATGGGTGTGGTAATCACCATGGCGAGCACCGTGCCGACGCCCGCGATAAACAGTGAGTTCCAGAAGCCGCGCATATAACCCGAATTCAGCACCCGGGCATAGGATTTGAATGTCAGGGATCTCGGAATCAGCAGATAGACCCCGCCCATGACGTCCTTGTCTGCCGCCAGGGAGGTGATCAGTACATTCCAGATGGGAATGACCACGATCACGCATACCAGCGTCAGGAAAATGACATTGCAGATTCGAAATGCTTTTCTTGCGTTCGATTCCCGGATGGCGTTTGCTCTTTTTGCCGTCATCATCCTTTTTCCCTCCCTCAGGAACTGTCCTTCATTCCCTGAACAGATTCCTTACAGAATCGAATCATCCAGAAAATGCTTGCTGACCCAGTTCGTGCCGAGCACCAGCAGCAGGCTTACAATCCCGACAAACAGGCTGACGGCCATGCCGAAGCCCAGATTGCCTGTCAGGATGCCTTCCCGGTAGGAGAAAGTCTGCAGCACGTCGCTGACGGAGTAAACGGAAGCGTTGTACATGACCATGACCTGATCAAAGATCATCAGCACATGGGAAAGATTCAAAAGGAGCATGGTAATAATTGTCGGCTTGATGGTCGGCAGGGTGATATACAGCACCTGGCGGAACCGGCCGCATCCGTCGATCTCAGCGGCTTCATACAGCTGCGGATCCACCGTGGAAAGGGTCGCAACATAAATCACTGCGCCGTAGCCCATCTGCTTCCAGATGTAGGACAATATCAGCACCTTTCGGAACCAGCGGACATCGGACATGAAATAAATCGATTCCATGCCCAGCGATCGGAGAATCTGGTTCACAATGCCGCTGGAAGGGGACAGGAGATTGACGAAAACGGTTCCCACCACGACCCAGGAGAAAAAGTAGGGGATATAGATCAGAAACTGAACGGTTCTTCTGGCTCGCAGGGAGCGAAGCTCGTTGATTAACAGAGCAATCAGTATAGGAAAAGGAAAGTAAAAAACGATGTTATACAGGCTGATGAGCAGCGTGTTCCGGAAGGCATTGAGGAAAGAGGCGGACCGGAAAAGCCGCTCAAAATTTCGCAGGCCGACAAAGGAAACCGTTTTGCGGAATCCATAGTTCGTAAAGGAAAGCGCAAGTCCCGCATAGGTCGCGTACTTGAAGAGAATAAACCAGAGGATCCCCGGAAGTACCATGAGCAGAAGCCAGCGCTGCTTCCAGAGGCGTCTTCGCAGCGATCCGGCCGGATGATGAATCACCTGAACCGTCTGTCCTGAGTTCTTCATCCCTCATCCTCCTCTTTTTCGGTTATACGGATTGAATTCTTCTGAATGTGTAAATTATATCGGTTTCTTGCCAGAACATCAATTTGCCTTTTTTCTGATTTTGTTTGATTTTTTTACTTTGTGCCGCTGTTCATGACGCGGGGAGACAGGAACCGATCCATGCGGACGATCAAGGCTTAGCGCAATGCACATGCACGGAGCGGCTGATCAGCTGCAGGCTGAAAAAACGCAGGCTCCTCTTTGCCTGCGTTCATAAGCGATGGGACAGATTACAACCTGATAACTGCGCACCATGAATGGCTATGATCGCGTTCGAATGCATCAATGATTTTCCCGGCATTGTCTGTTGCCATACAGCGCATCTCTGTGTTTGTTCAGATTTCTTTTCAGCTGTTGGAAAATCTGTCCCTGACTCTGGGAGATGCCACGATTTTTCCCTTGATATCAATGCGCTCGATGACTTCCAGGGCAAGATCATCGAGTTTTTTGTCAATCACAACAATTCCATAGCCGCTGACGATGATCTTTTTCCCTTCCTCCCTGGCATGGACGAGCTGATCCTCCGTAATGGCAAAAATGCCTATGAACCAGTGTGCATTGGATTCACGGTGCCTCTGTGTCTCATTTTCAATAATGGACTGTTTTTGATCCAGGGACTGTCTTACCGACTGATTAATGAAATCACTGCGGTTGGAATAATAGCCCAGATCGACCAGCAGGTCGATTTGAGAGAGCGTGCCAACATTCATATTGACGGATACTTTTTCCGACTTTCCATCCATGATATGCTCCTCCAGAACTCCAAATATGCTCCATCTGGAGCATAATGACTATGTTATACAGGTTTCGGAACGTATTGTCAACGATTCTGGTCAGCAAGAACTGAAACATCATCTGTTTCATGGATTCCGATTTGCTGAGCAGAAGCGGAGCCAGACAGCACCGGATGTACAGTTTTTTCGGCAATACTGCCGGATGCGACCGCATACCTCTGCAATGCGCTGTGACTCTGTCTGTTACATTTCAGGCGGCCGCCAGGCAGTGTCCTTCAACAAAGATGCTGCGACAGGCTTCTTCCCTGTTGAAAATATTCCGGATCGTGATAGACTTCAAAACAGTAAAATCATTTTCAATGACACAGCCAGGCAAGAGATCCAAAAAAGGAATGAAGTCACATGATCTTTTCTGCTCTTTTCGGGAATATCAACAAGGGGATGGAAGAATACCACGCTGCAGCGGGTGCGATTCTGATTGACGTGCGCAAGGTCGATGAGTTTGCCTCCGGCCATATTCCTGATGCCGTCAATGTTCCCCTGTCCATCATCGAATCAGCTGATCTTCCCATGGGCTGGCCGCTGTTCCTTTACTGCCTTCGTGGCAGCCGGAGCAAACGGGCAGCGGGCATCCTTGCCCGGAAAGGGTATACACAGGTCAAAAGTATCGATGGAATCGCATCGTACAAGGGAAAGATTGTATCCGGAAAATGAAACTCAGCGAAACGAAACTCGCCGGCAGGAATAAACCCTGTCGGCGAGTTTTTGTATGGTATTAATCGTTCCCGGCGGTCAACGTGCAGTTCGTATAAACCTGACCGTTGACAGTCAGCGTGATGCCTTCGGGAATCACCACGGAAGCAGCATCCTGGATGGTCAGGGAACGGATGCAAGAAGTGCCCGTTACCTGCCAGACTGCATTGTCTGTCAGGGTGATGTCAATGGCGTTTGCGCCATTCTCATTGACCAGGTTTGCGACATGGCCGATGTTCCAGTATTCGCTGATGGTAAAATGGGTGTTCTGATACTGTTCAGCGAAGGCTTCAGCTTCCTGTGCGCTATCGAAGGCGTAACCGCCGTTTTCTCTGAGCACGACCGAACCTTCATAGGTGGTATGGATTGCAGAGGTGGAAGCGATCGCGCCGGAATAGTCCGCGCCGCTGCCAAAGGTCACACAGAGCGTGCTGCCATTGAGCCCATCAGAACCCGAAGCGTTATAGATGTTCCCGGAATAGCTGCCGTTGGTCAGGGTAAAACGCTGCACTTCACTGCCGGCTGTGGCGGCGGAAGTGTCAAAACCGGCATCCTCCGTGTGGTAGGGAATGAAGTTCTGGCTGCCTCCGTTGGTGTTCAGCGGATCATCTGCCGCCATCATACCGCCGTTGGTGACATCATCGTTGTCCATGACCTGAATCAGAACACCGCCGTTGGTGATGACCGCGTCATCTATGGTGGCAGTCAGCGTCTGGCCGGAGTGGCCTGTTTTCACCAGGAAGGTGGCGTATGCGCTGTCCACGACTGTTCCCTGTTCAATGGTGATGGTGTTGTCGCCCTGATGCGCCATAAAGCCAAAGGTATCGGAATGGATCTCGGTCACTTTGTCTTCTGCGGCCGTATAGGTGGCGGTCGTCTCCCCTGCGCTGTTTTTCAGTTCATAGGTTTCACCGGAATTCAGGGCCGTATACACCGCGCTGCCGCCGGTGAAGATCGTAGCATATGTACCGACGTTGATCTCAGCGCCGGCGAAGGTTTCCGATGCATGTCCAATGGCATAGGTGCCATAGCCGGAACCGTAATGGACCGTGTAGGGATTGTCCAGCGTCTCAGAGATCTCGCCTCCTTCTGCCTGCAGAAGGGTCTGGCTTTCATCTGCATTGTTCAGGGTGAGGCTGGAGTTGTATACGTTGAGAACCATATTGCTGCCGGCGTCCGTGGAGAGGACTGCCCAGGCCCCTGCAGAGGTCTCGGAATCCATCACGTTGGTGGTCGTGTTGCTGCCCATCATATTGGTGCAGCGGGCATTGCCCATGATGCCCAGGATCCAGGGCGGCGCGACCATCAGGGTCTGGGACGGGGTGTTCATATAGCCGCTGTACAGTGTGCCGCCGTCGGACTGAAGCGTTGAATTCCGGATGGTAACCGTGGCCCCGTCATCTGCGAAGACGGGCATTGTAGCGACGCCGGCAGTATGAATGCTGCTGTCAGAGACCGTGACCTGTGCATCGGAACCGAATGCAGCGATCGCGCTGCCTTTGCCGGAAAAGTCGCAGGTATCCGTTCCATCCGCATCCGTGAGCATTGTGATCTGAGCGCTGGTGATTTCATACTCTGTGTTGTAGACCAGGATGCCGTTATGCCCTGATTCGCTGTCGGTGAGCACGATGTCCGAAGCCGCGGCTGCATCAAAGGAACCCGAGCTGACCCGGTCCACAGCGGACTGATCTGCGGTAATTCCGTCGGCTGTTACATAGAGGGCCGCATCATAGGCATAGTCATCTCCATCAATGGTGTCTGCATCAGTACCACCCATGGACCAGGAACCGAGCTGGCCTTCTGCATGGCTCTGTTTTCCGCCGGGGGCGGTTTCTCCCGGTTCGCCAGGCCCGCCGTGTTCTCCGCCGGGAGCGCCGTCCGGCCTTTCCGGAGGCGTGCCACCCATACCGCCAGGCGGTGTGCCCATCAGGCCGTTCCCCATTTCGGGCATCTGAGGGGGCTGCTCAGCGAAAGCACTGAGTGCTGTCAAAAGCAGTGTGATGGATAACAGCATAGCAAGCAACCGTTTCATGTTTATCGTCCTTCCCGTGGTTTGTTCATGATGATCAGCAGGGAAGCGGAAAGTATTTTCCGCTGACGAGAGATATCATAATCATGGAAATTGAAAACGATATTAATATCATGTGGATTTTCTGTGAAAACCACCCTTGAATCAGTACATCGCAGTAGAGTGAGCCTGAAAAATGGAAAACGCAGAAAGACATTTCAAACAAAAAAGCTGTCAACCCGGCTCTTTTCAAGCAGAGTTGACAGCAATTTTAGAATCTACTTCATCACGACGTCAAAAGCGTTGTAGAAGTAGAATCGGCTCATGAGGCTCATTTTTTTATGATCTGACAAAAAAATCAACTTCAGGCGAAAGGGAGGACATCCTCAGGTGGGCGTGTGCTGCCTGGCAGGAAAAAAATGACGGCAGTTTTCACTGCCGCCATGCGGGGCCGTTACTGTAGAGGAGAAATTGCATCGAGAATCGTCTTTTCCAGCGCTTCTCGGCCATAGCTGTCCACGGCGGCTTTGTTCTTTTCACCGTGCGTCAGATTCCCTGCGCCGCCGATACAGCCGTTCACGCAGGCCATGCCTTCGATAAAGTTGGCATCCAGCACATTCCTGCTTTTCTTGAGCAGTGCCATCCGGCATTCTTCGATGCCGTCGCAGGCACAGGCTTTCAGCTCGAAGTCGTCCAGCTTCTGCTCCTTCAGCCCCTCAGCCACAGCGTCGGACAGGCCGCCGCTGCGGGCAAAGATGCGGCCGAAGTAGCTGGCATTGTCCAGCACATCTTCAGGCAGTGTAGTGATATCGATGTCCCGACTGTCCAGCAGCGCCTGAAGCTCCTCGAAGGTGATCGCTGCATCCACATAAGGCTTCACCTCATCCAGCTGTACTTCGGCTTTTTTCGCTGTGCAGGGCCCGATGAACACGATCTTTACATGATCTTCATGCTCTTTGATGTATTTGGCGATGGTTGCCATGGGTGACAGGTTGTGAGAAATGTAGGGCACCAGCGCAGGAAATGCTGTTTTCACATAGCGCACAAATGCCGGGCAGCAGGAGGAAGTCAGGAATCCTTTTTCTGTCAGTTCCTTTGATTCAGCCTGTGCGACCATGTCGGCGCCAAGCGCTGCTTCCACAACGGTGTAGAATCCCAGTTCCTTGATGCCCGAAATGACCTGGCCGAGCTTTGCATAGGTCAGCTGGCTTCCGATGGCCGGGGCAACCAGGGCATAGACCTTATACCGGGTATTGTCCTGGCTCTTCTTGAGCATATCGATGACATTGATGATGAAGGAACGATCCGTGATGGCACCAAATGGGCACTGGTAGACGCATGCGCCGCACTGAATGCATTTTTCATCATCAATTTTTGCCGCATTGTCTTCGCTGATGGAAATTGCTTTGATCTTGCAGGCACTCTGGCATGGACGCTTGCGGTTGACGATGGCGCTGTAGGGGCACACTTTGGCGCACTGGCCGCACTCGACACATTTGGTTTTATCGATATGTGCTTCATGATTGTGATCAAAGGAAATGGCGCAGCGCCGGCACGCATCTTCGCAGCGGTGAGCCAGACAGCCGCGGCAGGAATCTGTGACCTGATATCCGACGGCCGGACAGTCATCGCAGGCGATGTCAATGACCTGGATGATGTTGCTTCCGCGGCCTCCGCCCATGGCGAGCTTTACGCGCTCGGCGAGAATTGCACGCTCCTTGTACACACAGCAGCGCATGGTGGGCACCTTGCCCGGCACGATGATTTTGGGAATATCCAGTACGTTTTCCAGCAGTGTTTCATTCCATGCCTGCCGGGCGACCTCCCGCAGCACCTTGTATTTCAGATATTGTACCTTGGTATCAAATTTACGCATAACGGCTCCTTAGAAATAGCTGACTTTGATGCGCTTGCCCATCTTTTTGAGCGCTTCGGACAGTTCCTGCACCAGGTTCATTTTGATATTAAAATTGATCGGCAGGTCGGGGTTCTGGTGAGCGGGATTGATGGCTTTGCCGACATAGAAGTTGATATCGGTGGCCTCCTCAAAGAGCAGACGGCTGATCAGGGAGGCTCCGTCTTTGCCGTTGCTCCAGGCCTCATAGCACTGGTTTTCACCGATATAATCCTTGGCATATTCCACGACCCGGTTCACCGTGATCACGCCCTCTGTGACCAGATCGACACCTTCCAGATAAGCGATCGGCGGAATATCGCCGACAAAATCCAGAGAGGCGCGCAGGGGTTTGTCCAGCCATTTGGCTGCAATGGAGGAAGTGGTCCCACCGCAGATGATGTGTTTTCCTTCCTTGGCGAAGAACAGGCTCATCATCCGGTCGGCGTCATCCCGGTTGCTGGGCGGGCCGAAGAGCATGTTCATGGGCACCCGCTTTCGGATGCGCACCACACAGGCCGTCGCGTCATCCCCGGGCTCACCGCCATAGAGTTTGTTGCACTCGTCAACCAGCAGGGTTGAAAGATTCTTGGCCGTGTAGCCGCACAGACTCATGGCCTCCATAAACGAGATGATGTCCTCTCTTTTCCAGCCGAAGTTGTAGGCTGTGCCGATGCCGGCATGCGGACATCCGTCACTCATGGCGATGAACACATCATCTTCCTGCAGCCGGATAAGGGAGCGGTAAATCTGCTTGCCGCCGATGGTGGTTTCCGTACGCGGATATTCCCAGTTTTCACCGTTGCGCAGGACGATCACCTGAGGATTGTCGTACTGGATGAGCTCAGCTGTCTGATTCCGGATCAGGCGGATGATGGTGAAGGTGGAATAAGCCACGCCGCGCACCGAGCATACCGGCAGCGTGGCGGCTATGGTTTCCACGCATTCCTCAATGGAGAGACCCGCTGCCAGCATGGTGGAAATAATCTTGCTGGTGAGGGTGGACAGAATGCTTGCTTTTACGCCGCTGCCAAGGCCGTCGGCCAGCACAATCACTGTGGATCCGTCCTCCTGCTCGACCACTTCCACATGATCGCCGCACAGCTGCTCACCGGCGTGGTTGATGCTTTTATAGCCGATATCACAGGTCAGGTCATTCATTGGCGATGGACTCCTTCAGTTTGGACAGGGCAATCTTGGTTTCTGCGGCGGTCTCGCCAAGCAGACTGGCAATCTCCTGTACAATGCGCATCTGCTTGTCCACGACTTTGTCGGCGACCTCCGCTGTCTGACGGCTGATTTCTTCCTTCTGTCGGCGGGTTTCCTCTTCCCGTGTGACATCGCGCATAATGCACAGCAGCATCCGGCCGTCCTCGGCAGACACGAGGGTGTGCTCTACGGTGCAGTCGTACTCAGCCAGATAGGTGCGCTCGTGGAAAATGCCGCGTCCCGTTGTTTTGACTTTCAGGAATGGCGTGGGATCCAGGATGCGGACAACCTGATCCCCAAGAACTGTGCTTTCAGAGCGCAGGTTCAGAATCTTCAGGGCAGCCGGATTGATCTGCTGGACTTCCAGCTGATCGTTGAGCATCAGAATGCCGTTGGGACTGTTGCGCGCAATGGTATCGCTGAAGTTTTCCGCCTTCTGCATGAGGTACGGCAGGCACATGGAAATCTCTGCCTTGCCCTGATAAATGGCAATGGCTTTCTCACGGCAGGTATCATAGCCGCACGAGCCGCAGTTCAGTTCCTGGCTGGGCTTGAACTTGCCCATTTCACGCAGAATATCGCGGATCTCGACTTCGCTGGGCGTGCCTGCGCGATGCTCAATGGGCTCAAACCGCTTGCGCAGCTCACGGATTTCCGGCTGATCGATTTCAAAATCCTTGTCTCCGGCATACCCGGAAACTGCAAGATAATCCTTCAGCGGACTGCGTCCGTACTTTTCCATCACCGGGCCGCCCGCGCAGCTGCCCACACACGCGCTCATTTCAATGAAACAGTGATGAATCCGGCCCTGCTCGATTTCTTTGAGTGCAGCAATGCAGTTTTCGACTCCGTCCAGCGCCATGTAGGTAAAGTTCGGAGCATCCTTGGCCATGGTTTTGAGAATGCCGCCGGTGGTGGGGAAGAAGCGGGCGAGACTGTGCTGGTCCAGACTTTTTTCCTGCCTGAGTTCGATCCCTTCTTTTTTCAGCCAGTTGGTCAGCTCTTCATACGTCAGCACAGCGTCGACGATGCCCTCGTAGTATTCTGCTTCATCTTTTTTGGCCACGCAGGGTCCAAGGAAAACGGTTTTGGCACCCGGAACACGCCGCTTGATGTCCTCGCAATGTGCCTGCATGGGGGACAGGACATCCGCAAGGTAAGGCAGTTCCCGCGGAAAGTACTTCTGGATCAGCAGATTGATGGAATGGCAGCAGGAGGAAATGACAATGTCCCGGTCCTCTTCCTTCAGAATGCGGTCATATTCCCGCTTGACGAGCGTCGCACCCAGCGCGGTCTCTTCCACATCATAAAAGCCCAGCTTTTTCAGTGCTTCCCGCATGGACTCGATGCCTACGCCCTCATAATTCGCGACAAAAGAAGGAGCCAGAGAGACGACAACGGGATCGCCGCTCTGGATGAGTACCCTGACTTTTTCGGTTTCATCGACGATTTCCTTGGCATTCTGGGGGCAGACCACGAAGCAGTGGCCGCACAGAATACATTCATTGCCGATGATATGGGCCTGGTTGCCGGAGAAGCGGATGGATTTGACCGGGCAGTGGCGGATGCATTTGTAGCAGTTTTTGCAGTTGGATTTTTTCAGTGTCAGACAATTTGGCATGGTTACACCCTTGCTTTGATTTCTTTTTCAAAAAACGAGGAAACAGTCTCCGGTGATACGGAGAAGAACTCTCCATCGACCGTGACGCAGACACCCTGCTGACATTTGCCCATGCAGAATGTGCCGCCCAGTTCAATCTTGTCGCTCAGGTTTTCTCTGGCGATCAGGTCCTGCAGCTGCTCCACCACGGGACGGGAACCTTTGATATGGCAGGAAGAACCGATACAAACGGTGACTTTCATTGTTGTATCTCCTTTTTACTCAGACATGCAGGGAAAGGGAGCGCCCCTTCACAGCTCCCTTTCCCATCCAAATCCGCACAGGCGGAAAGAAATGGGCTGATCATCAGTGATATTCCACCACACTGGCCCAGGACAGCAGGAGTTCGCGCTCTTTTTCATTGCCTTTCACGGACTGGCTGGCCGCCACGATGGGCATCCATTTCTGGACATACTGGATAGGCGTGCCGCTCTTTTCGCAGAACAGGTTCAGGTATTCCCCTGCACCTTCCGTGTCTCCATTGAGCCAGAACAGAAGATAGGTGCGTGCAACGTCTGCAGAGGCATTGCCCTGTGTGACGTGACTCCAGTCGATCACATAGGGAATTCCTTCGTCGCTGATAATGACATTGGAGGGCCAGAAATCGCCGTGGCACACCTTGTTATGGGTGGGCATGCCTTCCAGGCGGGCATGCAGGTCATAGCGGGTGGTGGCATCCAGGTCGGCCTGCTCAATCTTGCGGCTCATTTTATCCTTGAGCCGGTTGAGCATAGGGCAGGTCTTGCTCTGGATTTCCATCTGCACGTCCACAAACAGGTTCAGATATTTGGATTTATTGTCGGGATCTTCTTTCATCAGCTGAGAGAGCGTTTTCCCGTGAATGTATTCGGAAATAATGGCCCACTTGCCTTCGATCATGCTGACACCCAGAATCCGGGGAATATGGAGCCCGGTTTCCTCGATGCGGGCCTGATTCAATGCTTCATTGAGGATATCTGCCTTGGCGTAGTTTTCATTGAATACCTTAATGCATCGGTCTCCATCCCGATAGATGGTTTTGGCGTTGCGCACGGCAATGACACGATCCAGATTCATGCTCTTTTCCTCCTTCTCACATCTTCCGCCCGGGACGATATGCCTTTTTCACAGCGTCGTCGCTGACATCGGCAACATCTTTTGCGGTAGGCTTGGGCGTTTCGGTGAAATGTTTCTCTCCGTAATAGGCATTGAGGTACATCTGTCTGATTTCACTCATCAGAGGATAGCGGGGATTGGCACCGGTGCACTGATCGTCAAAGGCCTGTTCGACCATGTCATCGAGCCGTTCCAGGAAATCTTTTTCGTCAGGCACATAATCACGGATGGCAGGCCGGATGCCCACATAGGCTTTCAGGTCGTTGATCATTTTGATCAGCGCTTCCAGTTTTTCCTGGTCCGTGCCCTGTACAACGCCCAGTGCTTCGGCCACCTGCGCATAGCGGCGCAGGGTATGGGGATGATCATACTGCGGGAAAGTGCCCATCTTGGCAGGGGCTTCGGAAGCGTTGAAGCGCAAAACCTCTTCGATCATCAGCGCATTGGCAACGCCGTGGGCAATATGATGGAATGCACCCAGTTTATGGGCCATGGAATGGCACACACCCAGGAAGGCGTTGGCAAAGGCCATACCGGCCATGGTGGCGGCATTGGCCATCTTTTCCCTTGCCTCCACATCGGTCAGGCCGTTATCGTAAGCTCTGGGCAGATATTCAAAGATGGTCTGCAGCGCCTTGATGGCCAGGCCGTCGGTGTAATCTGTTGCCATCATGGAAGCGTAGGCTTCCAGGGCATGCGTGACAGCGTCGATGCCGCTGGCGGCAGTCAGACTCTTCGGGGCGGTCATATGGAAGTCCGTATCAATAATGGCCATATTGGGGAGAAGCGCATAGTCGGCCAGGGGATACTTGACTCCGCTCTGTTCATCGGTGATGACAGCAAACGGCGTGACCTCACTGCCGGTGCCGGCAGAAGTCGGAACAGCAATGAAATAGGCCTTTTCTCCCATTTTGGGGAAGGTGTATACACGCTTGCGGATATCCATGAACCGCATGGCCATATCCTGGAAATCCACTTCAGGATGTTCATAGAGTACCCACATGATCTTGCCGGCATCCATGGCACTGCCGCCGCCCAGCGCAATGATGACATCCGGCTGGAACAGGCGCATCTGTTCTGCGCCTGCCTTGGCGCAGGCCAGTGTGGGATCGGGAGCCACATCAAAGAATGTGGCATGCTGAATGCCCAGTTCATCCAGTTTCTCAGTGATGGGGCGGGTATTGCCGTTGTGATAGAGAAAACTGTCAGTGACGATAAAGGCCTTTTTCTTTCCCATCACCTGTTTCAGTTCGCTGAGCGCTACCGGGAGGCAGCCTTTCTTGATGTACACCTTTTCCGGTGCGCGGAACCAGAGCATGTTCTCTCTCCTTTCGGCCACGGTCTTGATGTTCAGCAGGTGCTTTACGCCTACATTTTCCGATACGGAATTTCCGCCCCAGCTGCCGCAGCCAAGGGTGAGAGACGGGGCCATTTTAAAGTTGTACAGATCACCGATGCCGCCCTGGGAAGAAGGCGTATTGACCACGATACGGCAGGTTTTCATTCTCGCAGCGAAAGCATCCAGTACATCAGGCTTCTTTGCTGTATCGGCATAGAGGGAAGCGGTGTGGCCGTAGCCGCCGTCTGCAATGAGGCGGTCTGCCTTGCTGAAAGCGTCTTCAAGGTCTGCAGCGCGGTACATGGCCAGAACAGGACTCAGCTTTTCATGGGCAAACTCTTCGCTCAGTTCCACGGATTCCACTTCACCGATGAGGATCTTTGTGCCCTCAGGTACTGTGACGCCCGCAAGGGCTGCGATTCTGCAGGCACTCTGGCCGACAATTTTCGCGTTGAGAGCGCCATTGATGAGAATGGTGTGACGTACTTTGTCGAGTTCTGCGCCTTTCAGGAAATAGCATCCACGTGCGGCGAACTCGGTCCGAACGCGGTCATAGATGCTGTCCAGCACGATCACACTCTGCTCGGAAGCGCAGATCATGCCGTTATCAAAGGTTTTGGAGTGAATGATGGAATTGACAGCCAGGATAATGTCTGCACTGTCATCAATGACAGCGGGGACGTTCCCTGCGCCGACGCCCAGGGCAGGCTTGCCGCTGGAATATGCAGCTTTGACCATGCCGGGACCGCCGGTGGCCAGGATAATGTCGGCCTCCCGCATGAGCGTATTGGTCATTTCCAGAGAAGGCACGTCAATCCAGCTGATGATGCCTTCTGGTGCGCCGGCTTTCACTGCAGCTTCCAGAACGACTCTGGCGGCAGCGACAGTGGACTTTTTCGCACGGGGATGGGGACTGAAAATAATGCCATTGCGTGTTTTCAGGCAGATCAGAGCCTTGAAAATAGCGGTGGAGGTTGGATTGGTGGTGGGGATCACGGCTGCCACCACGCCGATGGGTTCAGCAATCTTCCGAATCCCGTAGGCTTTGTCTTCTTCAATGACGCCGCAGGTTCTGGTGTCCCGATACGCATTGTAAATGTATTCGCTGGCATAGTGGTTCTTGATGACTTTGTCCTCGACCACACCCATGCCGGTTTCTTCCACGGCGAGCTTTGCCAGCGGGATGCGGGCCTGATTGGCTGCCGTGGCAGCGGCCAGAAAGATTCTGTCGACCTGCTCCTGGGTATATCCGGCATAGATCTGCTGTGCGGCACGTACCCTTCTGATGGCTGCCTCCAGCGTTTCTACGCTGTCCACCGTGTCATACGCTCTGGTTTCCATACTGTTCCTCCTTGTTCTGCTGTCCGTCGGCCGTCACATGGAGGTAGGCCAGCGATAAAGCGATGTTTTCCTGATGCACCGTTACGCCGGAAGGCACTTTGATTGGTAACGGTGCAAAATTGAGAATGGCGGTCAGTCCGGCTGATATCATTTTGTCGGCAGCTGACTGGGCTGATGATGCCGGAACCGTCAGAATGCCTGTGTGCACATGGTGCGAAGTGCAGAAAGCGGTCAGCTGCTGCATGGGAAAGACCGGAACATGACTGTGAAAGGATGGCGGTGATGCTGTGTTTCGGTCAAAGGCCGCGATGATTTGAATCCCGTAATCCGAGAATCCGTCGTATTCCATCAGGGCGGTTCCAAGTCTGCCGGCGCCTACGATCACTGCGGGAGCAGGCCTGTCCACGCCAAGCGCCTTTTCCATATCCTGCCTGAGTGCTGCCGCAGGATATCCCACCCTGGGCAGGCCGGCTGTGCATATGCTGGCCAGATCTTTGCGCACCTGAACCTCACCCAGCCCCAGTCCCCGGGCAATCTGCGCGGCGGAAATCTTTTCCGTATTCACGCAGCGGACAAACTGCAGGTACATGGGTAATCGGCTCAGCGTCGCTTTGGAAAGCGTGCTCTGCAAAGGATCAACCTCCTTTCGATATGGACTATATCGAAATGTTGTTCCTTTGCGAATTACCAAAACCGTATAATCGATATATATCAACACATATAACATTGAACGGTGCATGGGCAAAAAAAGAAGCTTTGCTGCCGGATCGGACAGCAAAGCTTCTGGAATGACGCAGAAGATAGTTCCTATTTTTTTGTAAAGCACGCACGTTTGGACTGTGTGAGTTCTGTAATGAAGCACTTGTCCAGCTCTGTCAGATGATAATCCTGACGATAAATCAGCATATCACGGTACAGCCGCTGACGATCCGCACATTCCCGCTGCACCAGATGCAGCTGCCGCAGGAGCCGATCCGGCAGGGGCGATACCCACATAAAGGTTTCGGGGTTTTCGGAGAGTAAATCCAGCTGACTTCCCCGTTCAAAGACAAAAATGCGCCGGGGTGTCTGCGGAAGCTCTTCGTTTCTTACAGCAGACAGTGGCAGGGAAGGAACATAGGGATCCGCGTGAGCAATCTGGATATATTGGGGTAGATCCGAAAAGTGGATGCTGTCCATCGCTGCAAGGGGACAGTCTTCACGCATGACCAGCATATACCTGAACTCAGAAACCAGCTCGAAATGCAGACCCTTTTCTTCCAGCATCTTTTTAAAATACTGATCATAGCTGGCCGCATAGCGGATAATGCCCAGGTTGTATCCCACTTCCAGAATGTTCTTTACCGCCTGAAGTGCGTTGGTTTCATGATAGAAAATTTCGGCATCCTCTTTTCCGAGCATCCGGGAAAACGATGCGAAGGCATCTGAGATATAACTGGCTCTGGGTACGGAGATGGAAAAGCGCTGCTTGTGCTGCTTTTTTTCTTTGTACAGATTTTCCATTTCATCGACCTGCTCCAGAATCTTTCGGGCCTGATTGACAAACAGTTCCCCGTCGGGCGTGAGGAGCATGCCTTTGGAAGAACGGCGAAAGAAACAGATGCCCAGATCGGTCTCCATTTCCCTGACCACACGGCTTAGGTTGGGCTGTGCCACATGCAGTTCTTCCGCAGCTTTATTGATGGATCCGGTCTCTGCGATGCAGACTACGTATTTCAAATGCAGGATATTCATGGATTGTCCTCCTGCCGCATATGCCCGAGCTTTGCGGAGAATTCAACTGAAAGTCCGTGTCGGCTGTTCTTTTCTGCGGTCTTCTTCGGAAACCATTTGTCGGAGCCGTCCCCCCCCGGACGAAAACAGGTTTATTCGGCTGCGTTCATCATGGAGGCAAAGCCTTCCGCTCCGTATGTCTTGTACAGTTCCAGGTACAGATCAATCATGTCGGCATAGTCGGGATGATTTGCTTTCAGCGTGTCAGCGAAGGCCGCAAAATCGATCTCTTCACCGGTCTGGGCTGTTTCAAGGAAATTCATGATCTCAGACAGGATCTCACTGAACTCTGCGAAGGGATCTTCCGGCTGGTCGACCGTGCCGTCCGTGTGGAAGCGCTTGTCGAATGCCCATTCCGTGATGCCCAGAAGCGAGGCGTTCCTGACCACAAGGTCGCCCTCGGTATTATTGTCTCTGGCTGCTTCAAGCTGGTCAAAGTCTGCGTCCATGATGCAGCTGTAATCAAAGACGCCGTAACGCAGCCAATAGACGATGATCATCTCATCATTCTCATCGGATTCGGTGAAGCTGCTTCCGATCTCAAAGCCTTCTTCGGTCAGCTGAGACAGTGTTTTTCCGCGCATAGACCCGATTTCCTCATCACTCAGAGGAAGGGCTGTGAATTCCTCACTGTAGGCGATGGGGAGCGTCTTCTGGTAATCATCCACAGCCTGCGTGGCTGCATCGTGCTTTTCGAAGAAGTCCTCTGCCTCGTAGTCCAGCTGGTTAAGCTCTTCGTTGAGTTCTTTCAGTTTCTCATCGCAGTAGGCAACGTTTCGATAGTACTTTCCGTCTTTCTCGGTGACTACAGCAAAGTATTCATCCGGGACCCCGCCCGCGATGACGCGGTCTTCCTGGCATGCTTCCATCGCATCCCCCACGGTTGCGTACAGAGGCGCAGGCAGCTGTTCTTCTGCCAGCCCTCCGAACACTGTGCACAGCATGAGTGCTGCCAGAAACAATGCACACATTTTTTTCATGGTTCTTTACTCCCTGTTATTGTTTTAATCAGCTCCGGATTCAAGAAGCGTATCGAGGATGAGCGCGGCATCATAAACAAGCTGAGGGCACGGGCGCTTTCGATAGAACTCTTCACTTCTGGGCTCCGGTTCGCCGCCGATTGCGGGATGAAGGCCGGCCTGTATGAGCAGTTCACGGCAGTTGATGCTGGCATGCTGGGCCTTAAACCGCTCAGTGAAATCCCTGACCAGGGCATAATGCTGTTTCTTGGCCTCGTAATCCTCGGGGTTGTCATAGCCTTTTGCGATGCCGAGCACCAGTGCGGCGGCGCTGACTACACCGCAGGTCTCGCGCAGACGCCCCAGCCCGCCTCCGAAGGAAGAGGACATCCGGGCAGAGGTATCAAGGTCATAGCCGGTGACATCCGTAAAAGCACAGAAAACTGATTGTGCACAATTGTATCCTTTTAGAAAAAGCTGTTTTGCGATTTCGGCATGGTTTGCCATCCTGTTTCACCTGCATATCTGTGTTTTGGACGGGGAAAACGGCATCGCACCTGAGACGGGAAGGCAGGGGGGGATGAATGATCCCGCGGGAAAGAAATCGGCCGGCCAGGGGCGATGCACTGCTTTCCATTCCATTCTATCCTCCATTCTATCCGCTGAAGGGAATTCCTTCAATACAAAGAAAATGATTTTGCAGTTCAGCTGCCATTGACGGCTTTGGCAAATGCACCGGTTTTTCGGGCATGGATTCAAACGCCCTGCGTGAGGAGGACCCATATATTCCCATTTGAGCAGCCGGGATGATAATATGAAATATATTCTGAGGAATCGTCCCGCCATGTTTCAGCCGTTGCTCGTTTTTCCGCAAAGGAAAACGGGAGCCGAGACAGAGAGGCGGGGAGAAAATGTCAACAGGAGGGAGTGTCGTGACACAGCGAAATGTTGAGCCGGTCAAAACGCGCTTCGGTCTGAGCGGCAATGCACTCAAGGTGATCGCGATCATTGCCATGACGATTGACCATATTGCCTGGATGGGGATTGAAGAATACAGCCAGGCGGAAGTGCCGTTGCAGATTTTTTTGCACTGCATCGGGCGGCTGACTGCGCCGATCATGTTTTTCTTTGCAGCGGAGGGGTATCATCACACCCATGATTTTCGAAAATACCTCGGCCGCATGGCACTGCTGGCAATTGTCAGCCATTTTGCATTCTGCTACTTTGCTCAGCCGAGCTTCAACCCGTTTGAAAACCAGCTGTTCAATGCAACGAGCATTGCCTGGCCGCTGATGTGGGGACTGATTCTGCTCAGAGTCTGGGATTCGGAAAAGCTGGAAACCTGGCTCAAAGTACTGATTACAGTGACGGCCTGCGTGCTGACGGTGACTTCGGACTGGAGCTGTGCAGCTCCGCTGGCCATTCTGATGGTCGGACGAAGCAGGGGGAACTTCTGTAAGCAGATGCTGTGGCTTATGGCGATCACGACGCTGTATGCTGTTGCATTCTTCATCTTCAACAACCCGACCTACGGCATGGTGCACATGGCCTGCTGGCTGACTGTGCCGCTGCTGTCGCTCTACAACGGACGGCGGGGAAAGGTTCGCTGGCTCGGAAAATTCTTCTACTGGTACTATCCGGCGCACATGGCACTGATCGGTCTCATCATACATGTGTTTCCATCAGGGCTGTAACGCGGAATTTATCAAAACAGACTCTTTTTTGGTGCAATCTGAGCGAAAAATGACCGTTTGCGATTGTTTTTTGACAGGTTGCGCTTTTTTTGCGCCAATGACTCCGCTCCATGATAAGATATCACTAAGATAAACCGCAGAGGCGGCTTTTCAGAAAACCATGCTCTTTGCGGAATCTATATCTGAAAGGAAGAAAACGTCATGAGTCAGAAAGCAGCCAAGGTATGGCGCGGTCTTACGGCCCTGTTTTTGTCCCTGTCTCTGCTGGTGTTCAGCATGGGCGGTGTAGCGAATCAGTGGCGCAGCGTCATTGACCAGAGCCTGGGCACTACAAGCAGCAAAACCGTCAATGACGGCCGCTACAATCCTGATTATTCCAATACCGATGATCTGGTGAAAGCACACTGGGCCATCGGCGAGCAGGTCGGTCAGGAAGGCGCCGTGCTTCTCAAGAACAACGGTGCTCTGCCCCTGCAGGCCAGCTCCAAGGTCACGCTGTTTGGCATGGGCAGCCAGTATCCCTTCCTCGGTGGTGTGATGGGTTCCTCCATCAGCACTCCCGATCAGGTGAACCTGGTGAACGCACTCACCCAGAAGGGTTTCCAGGTCAACCCCACCATGACTGCGATCTATGAGGCCATGGGCAGCGTGGTGACCGGCGAGGCTAAGGGCTGGGGCGGCACGACCCCCATCTACGGACTGCGTCCTGCCGGATTCTCCACTCCGTATGCTCCTTCTGAGCCCAATCCTGACACCTACACCAAGCCTGCTGCTGATATGGGCGGCGGTGCAGCTGAAAACTATCAGGATTCCTTCAAGGAATATGCTGATGCAGCCATCGTTGTCTTCTCCCGTCCCGGTTCCGAGGGCAGCGACTATTATCCCGGCGCAACCGGCATCGATGAAAGCGTGTCCGGTTCCAAGAGCGCACTGGCTCTTTCCGCCAATGAAAAGGCTGTGCTCGAGATGGCCAAGGCCAACTTTGACAAGGTTGTCGTGCTGGTCAACACCGGTGTGGTCATGGAAATCGAAGACCTGAAGCAGGATGAAGGCGTTGACGCCATCATGTATGTCGGCTTCCCCGGCGCTTTCGGCTTCCTGGGCATTGCCAATCTCCTCAACGGCACGGCCGCTCCTTCCGGTCACCTGGCTGACACCTGGGCCGTGGACTTCGCAAAGTCTCCTGCAGCCCAGAACTTCGGCGCAATCCAGCTCAGCGACATCTCCATGCTGACCTGGCCGGGCTCCCTGCTCGGAAATGCCTCCGCAGCTGCTGCACAGGGCGGACTTGTCACGGCGGATCAGAACGGCGTGAACCTCTCTGCCAACTACTACCTGGTTGAAGCAGAAGGCATTTACACCGGCTACAAGTATTATGAAACCCGTTATTATGATTTCGTTCTGGGCCAGGGCAATGCTGCTTCTGCAGTCGGCGCTGTGGACGGTGCGGAAAAGTGGGATTATGCCAACGAAGTGTCCTGGCCTTTCGGCTATGGCATGAGCTACACCACCTTCGAACAGAAGCTGGATGAAGTCACCGTGAACGGCACGACCGTCACCGCCAAGGTGACTGTCACCAACACCGGCGATGTGGCCGGCAAGGATGTCGCTCAGCTCTATGTGCAGACTCCCTATACCCAGTATGACAAGGATCACGCTGTGGAAAAGGCCGCTATTCAGCTGCTGGGCATGGAAAAGACCCAGGAACTGGCTCCCGGCGCTTCTGAAACCGTCACCATCACTGTGGACTCCAAGTACATGGCTTCCTGGGATTCCACGGCCAAGGAAGGCAAGGGCGGCTGGATCCTCGACGGCGGAGACTACTACTTCGCAATCGGCAACGGTGCACACGAGGCCGTGAACAACGTGCTGGCCGCTCAGGGCATCACCCTGAAAGTGGAAGCCACCCCTGTTGAGGAAACTGTCACTGAAGAAGCTGCCGAAACCGTTGAAACCGCAGAAGCTGCTCCTGCAGAAGAAACTGCACTGGGCAATGCGGAACTGGCCAAGGCTGTGAAGATCGGCGAAGAAGGCACTGTGGATGAAACCACCTTTGCTAAGTCTGCCAACGGCACGGAAGTTGTAAACCAGCTGACCAATGCCGATGTCAACTACTATAAGCCCGGCTATGCCACCTACCTGAGCCGTACCGACTGGGCAGCCACCTTCCCCAGGACCTATAATGATCTTGAGATCGATGCAGCCAACACGGAATGGATTCAGGCTCTGACCAATGAAGTCTATCAGATGCCCAATGACGGCACTGTCTCCGACGAGGAAATGAACAAGGGCATTGCCGGTTCCCTGAAGCTCAAGGATCTGGCCGGTGTCACGGATATCAACGATCCCCGTTATGAACAGCTCGTCAAGCAGATCCCGGTGAACACCCTGATCGCCAAGCTCGCCAAGGGCGGCTCTGTTTCCGACTATATCCCCGAAATCGAGAACCCTGTTGTCTATCAGAATGACGGCCCCAACGGCTTCGGCGGACGTCTCTCCGGCCGCGGCAATTATGCTGAAGACAAGAATGCAGGCTTCAACATGGGCACCATGGCCAATGAAACGCTCATGGCTTCCACCTGGAACAAGGAACTGATCAAGGCCTGGGGCGAACTGCTGGGCAATGACGGCCTGATGAGCGGCAACTGGAGCATCTGGGGTGCTGCTGCCAATACCCATCGTTCTGCATGGAACGGCCGCAACTTCGAATATTATTCTGAAGATGCTATGCTGAGCAACGTGATGTGCGGCGCTGTCATCGAAGGCAGCCTGAAGTACGGCATCATCATCGGACCCAAGCACTTCGCATTCAACGACCAGGAGACCCAGCGTTCCGGCGTTGCGCCCTATATGACTGAACAGAAAGCCCGTGAAAACGAGCTGCGCGCATTCCAGGGTGCTTACGAGGACAAGGGTGCTCTGGGCATCATGACTTCCTTCTCCCGTATCGGTGCAACCCCTGTCAACGGCCACATCGGCCTGCTCAAGAACATCCTGCGCGGTGAGTGGGGCTTCAAGGGTCTGATGTCCACCGACATGATGAACAGTGCCGGATACTTCCGTCCTGAAATGATCATCGCGACCGGTGTCACCCAGATCGCTGACTTCTCCACCAATGAGACCATGCAGCAGGTCACTGCCACCTGGAACTACATGACCTCTGAACTGGTTCAGAAGAACCCGGGCTTCGTCGCTCTGGCCCGCGAAGCCATGAAGTATCAGCTGTATGCTTTCGCAAACAGCGAAGTGGCCTCCGTCAGCTTTGAAAAAGTGACTCCGTGGTGGGAGACTGCCATGAATGCTGCTCAGTATGGCTTCCTGGGCCTGGGTATCCTCAGCTGCCTGCTGTACCTGGTCAGCTCCATGAAGAAGAAGGAGGAAAAATAATGGCTGCCAAGAATGTGAAAAAGTCCGGTGTGATCGCGTATGCGCTCATGGCGGTGCTGGCACTGATCTCCCTGATCGTGTATCTGAACAATAACGGCTATATTTCCACGGCACCTACAGCCAAGGATGAATTCTTCCAGAGCTACAATGTGCATGCTTCTCTGATTACATGGCTGACCATCGGCGGCATTGCCTGCGCTGTGCTTTCCGTTCTCTCTGCACTCTTTGCGGAGCAGAAGGGCATTGTGAAGCTGTGCACAGACGTTCTGCGCGTGGCAGCTCCGGTCCTGGTCATCGTTGCACTGGCCTACTTCCTCACCGACCGTGTGGATGGCTTCGGCTATGTGTACGGCTCCAATCTTGCCCTTGGCAAGGATGACGCTTTCACGGCAGGAAGCCAGAGCATTCAGGGTCTTGCGCTGTACTGTGTCACCTGGCTGGTGGGTATTGTAAGTGCTTTCATGAATCTGAAGAAGAAAGCCTGATTGCATTCCAACAGGGCAGCGGTTTTTGCCGCTGCCCTGCTTTCAATTCAAAATGGAGCGAGAGAATTATGCTGAGCATTCGTAAATTTACTGTGGAACACCTGCACACGGGATGCGTAACGGACAAAAAGAATCCGGGGTTTGCATTTGCTGTGGACAGCGACCGGCAGGGAGCGAAAATCCGGAATGCAGAGCTTTCTGTGAACGGCTGGAAGACACAGCCCCTGCAGCAGCACAGCATTGCCTATGAAGGCCCTGCACTGAAACCGTTTACGCGCTATGAGGCTTCGATCTGCGTTCAGGATGACGCGGGAGAGACAGCAGAAAGCACGCTGACCTTTGAGACCGGACGCATGGAGACACCGTGGCAGGCGCAATGGATTTCTGACGCCGCGTACAGCTTTCAGGAAAAGGGTGTTTCACCCATTCCCATGGTATTCTGCAAAACACTGAAGATTGCAAAGCCGCTGCGCAGGGCAACCGTGTATGCGACAGCCCTCGGCATCTATGAACTGGATGTGGACGGACAGAAGCTGGGCAATCAGTATTTTGCGCCGGGCTTTACCTCCTATCCGTCGCATCTCCAGTATCAGACCTACGACGCAACCGATGTGCTGAAGGATGGAAGCCGGCTGACGGCTACCGTAGCCGGCGGCTGGGCTGTCGGATCGTTTGTGTTCACAAGAAAGAACCGCTATGCCGCGGACCGTCAGGCGCTGCTGCTCGAAGTGCGTCTGGAATACGAGGACGGCGAGGTACAGACGATCGGGACGGATGCCTCCTGGCAGGTCACTGAGGACGGACCGGTCAGAATGGCAGACCTCTATGACGGTGAAACGTACGATGCCACAGTGGATCTGAATGCAGTCACCTGGCGTCAGGCGGCGCTGGAAACCCTGAGGGTGCATCCGGTCATTGAAGCGCAGTACGGTCTGCCGGTGGTCGCCCATGAGGCGATGAAGCCGACAGCGTACCATCAGGCCGGGGACGAAACCGTGTACGATTTCGGGCAGAACTTTGCGGGTGTTGTCTGCCTTAAGATCCGGGGACGAAAGGGACAGACCGTCAAAGTCCGTCATGCGGAGATCCTGAATCCGGACGGCAGCCTGAATGTCTCATTCCTCCGCTCCGCCAAAGCGACAGCAACCTATACCTGCACGGACGGCGAGCAGGTTTATTCGCCAAGGTTTACCTATATGGGCTTCCGCTATGTCGGTGTATCCGGCATTGACCAGAAAGACATTGAAGTGACGGCTGTGCCGGTGTATTCTGACCTGGAGGAAGGCGGCGGGTTCACCTGCTCCAATGAACTGCTCAACCGTCTGCAGCAGAATATCCAGTGGGGTGCACGCAGCAATTTTGTGGACATTCCCACCGACTGCCCGCAGCGCGATGAACGCATGGGCTGGACAGGCGATATTGCCGTGTTTGGCCAGACGGCCTGCTTCAATTTCGATATGGCCCGTTTCCTGGACAAATGGCTGGCCGATATGCGCTCGGAACAGAACAGGGGAGGCGGCCTTCCCAACACGATTCCGGTGCACCTGTATGGATTCCCGGCCACCATGCCCCGCATGGCCATCGACTGGTGGGGCGACGCCTGCGTGATGGTGCCCTGGGCACTCTACCAGGCAACCGGTGAAAAGCGTTATCTCGAGGATAACTATGAGATGATGAAAAAATACGTCAAGGCATGCCGTTTCTGGGCAGGCTTCGGCGTAGGCGAGTATCGCTACATCTGGCATACGCCGGCCACCTTCCATTTCGGCGACTGGGTGGCACCGGATGTGCCCAAAATGCAGCAGTGGCAGGCGCGCTCGAAGTGGACTGCGACCGCTTCCCTGTATAACACGAGCTCCCTGACCGGCAAAATCGCCCGGATTCTCGGACACGCCGATGAGGCTGTGAAGTATGAGAAGCTGGCCGAGAAGGTTTCCAAGGCGTATGTCCATGTCTTCACCGACGGACAGGGCAAACTGAAGAATGAATTCCAGACAGGCTATGTCCTGCCGCTGCAGTTCCGCATGTTCCCCGACGGTGTGCAGGAAAAGGCGGCTGAAAACCTGAAGGCTCTTGTGAAAAAGAACAACTGGTGCATCGGCACCGGGTTCCCGGGAACGCCGTACATTCTCTTCGCCCTGGCAGACAACGGGCAGAAGGATGCCGCATATCAGATGCTGATGAACACGCGCTGCCCGTCCTGGCTGTATGAGGTGAAGGTCGGTGCGACGACCATCTGGGAGCGCTGGGACGGCCTGGATGAAAACGGACAATGCCCGATCGGCGACGATGGCACCGATAAGATGATCTCCTACAACCATTATGCTTCCGGCGCAGTGGGCGATTTCCTCTATCGCAGAGTCGCCGGACTGGAACCGCTCGAAGCGGGCTACAGACGCTTCCGTGTAAAGCCGATTCCCGGCGGCGGACTGACACAGGCCTGTGCGTGGACGGAAACGCCCTATGGCAGGGTTCAGGCTGAATGGGAGATCAAAGACCGTCAGATGACGGTGAAGGTCACCGTGCCTGTCGGCGCAGAGGGCGAACTGATTCTGCCCGATGGCAGGCAGGTCACCCTGCAAAGCGGCGTGCACACGCAGACATGCCCTGCTGAGTGATGACGTGCATAATTCCTGCTGAGGGTGTAGAATATACTCTATCAGCAGGAATCATGCTGGCAACTGAAAGATGGAGAAAGGACGATGTACAATGAGCCAGACTTCAAGCAAAGGCAGCGTATTTGATAAACTGCCCAGTCTGATCAAGAAATCCAATGTGACACTCTTCCCGGAAGGCGCGATCGGCTATCTCGTCGGTCCGACCCTGGCCCTGATGGCCAATTCGGTCCTGGCCAACTATTTCAACAAGTACATGACCGACGTGCTCAATATCAACTCGTGGGCAAGCGAGTTCTTCAAGTGGCTGCCGGTCATCTCCGTGATCTTTGTTGTGCTGGGCAACATTATTGTCGGCCGTCTGATGGACAAGAGCTCCTCCCGCGCAGGCAAGGCACGTCCTCTGCTGCTGATTTCGGTTCCGATCTCTTTCCTGGCCCTTCTGATTCTCTTCGTGATTTCTCCCCTTGCGACGGATACCATCAACCCGCAGGGACAGAGTCTGGCGCTGGTGTGCATCGCGATCGGCTATAACCTCTGGTTTGCCATCGCATACCCGATGTACTATACACCCCATGCAGCCCTGGTGAACCTGTCCACCCGCAACAGCAAGGACCGCACGCTGCTGGCTACCCTGTCCAATGCAACAGCCCTGGCAGCCATGGGTCTGAGCACCATGATTCTTCCGTTCTTCCTGAGCCTGCTGTTTGTTCCGCAGACCACCAATCTGCCGGAAGGCGCGGTGCTTCTGGAGAGCGGAGAGTATGCGCTCAACGGTGTGGTCCTGTATGATGCCGTTGCCTCCTACAATCACTGGAAAATCTTTGTCATCGCCCTCACGGCCATCACCGTTGTCGGTGCGCTTGTGGAATTCATGTTCACCCGTGAGCGTGTGACGGAGGAATCCATGGACCAGGGCGAAAATGCCGCCCCGGCCAAGGCCCTGCCGATCGCACAGCAGGCGAAGATCTGCTTCTCCGATAAGTTCTGGGTCATCATGATGGTGTTCTTCTTCTGCTATCAGCTCGGCGGCATGGCGAAGAACGTGTCTCAGCTGTATTTCTGCCAGGCAATGTTCCCTGCCGGTGTGGAGAACGGACAGAATGTCTATTCCATCAGCAACGGCGGCAGCATTTCCGGCTTCCTGGCCATTATCGGTGCCATCCCCACAGCCGTCGGCATGGTGGCTGCTCCTCTTCTGGCCAATAAGATCGGCAAGGGCAAGGCCATTTTCTGCGGTGCAATTCTCGCCACAGTGGGCGGCCTGCTGGGCATGATTGCTCCCTCGAATCTTGCACTGGTCTATGTCTCCTTCATTCTCAAGGCTCTGGGCTCCACGCCTGCCATGTATCTTTCCATGGCCCTGCTTGCTGACGTTCTGGATCACCAGGAAGCCATCCACGGCAAGCGCACGGACGGCCTGACCATGACCATCTACGGTGCGATCATGGCCGGCATGACCGGCGTGGCCACCGGCATCCTGAACATCGTGCTTTCCAATGTCGGCTATGCCGCAGACAATATTTCCTCCGAGGCCATCCGCACCGCCATGCCCTGGGTGTTCATCGGTGTGGAAACCTTCTGCTACCTGATCATTTTCCTGACCTTCATTTTCATGGGTGTGGAAAAGTTCGGCAAGTATGACCATGAAGCCATTGTGGCCGATCAGAAGGCTGCTGCTGAAAAGGAAGGCCGTGCCTATATTTCCGCAGAGGAAAAGATCCGCATGGAGGAAGGCGAGGAGGCCTATCAGGCAGAACTGAAGAAACAGGCAGATGCAAAGGCTGCCGAGGAAAAGAAACTGGCGGCGCTTTCCGCTGACGCCCGCAAGGCGCTCGCGGACAAAGAGGAAGCCATCCGCAAGGAATTCAATGCGATGCGCTCCGCCAATGGCCGCACCACGCTGTAATCATCTGGTTCATTCAAGGGAGGACAAAAGCCGTGAAGCTTTTCTGGTTCCTGTTTGCCCTGGCGGCTGTGATGCCGCTGCTGGGCAGGGTCATCGGGAAGGGCAAGCTGCTTTTGTCCTTCCTTTGCGTTTTACTGACCTGCGGGGCGGTCGGCGCCTGTGTACTTGAGGGAGAAAGCCTGATGACTGCAGGCTCCGGGGCCGCCGCTGTCCTTCTGATGATGTTCTGTGTGCAGGAAAGGAGCGGAGAACCATGAGCTTTGCTTCCGGAACCTTCCTGCTGTTTCTGCCCCTGACGGTGCTTCTGTACTGGGTCTGTCCGGCGCGATACCGCTATGTGCTGCTTCTCATGGCCAGCTGTCTGTTTTATATGGGATGGAGCGCACCGCTCTTTCTGGTTCTCCTCGGTGAAACAGCGCTGTGCTATGCCGGGTGCGTGCTGGTGGAAAAGCACAAATCCAGAGGCCTGCTTGCCCTGCTGCTTATCCTGGCGTTTGCGCCGCTGTTTGTGTGCAAGTATCTGTTCTTTACAGCATCCTCCCTGTCCGGTCTGATTGGCTGGCCGGGGCAGGAGACACTGACGCGGCTGTCCGGGATCATCCTGCCGGTCGGCATTTCCTTTTATACGTTCCAGGCTGTTTCCTGCATGCTGGATGTCTACCGGGGTGAGCAGCGCCCGGAGCGGAACTTTCTGCGCTTTGCGCTGTTTGTGTCGTTTTTCCCGCAGCTGGTCGCAGGTCCGATTGAGCAGGCCAGGGACCTGATGCCGCAGCTGAGGGAAGAAAAAAGATGGAATCCGGATGATCTGGCTGCCGGAGGGCGTCTTCTGCTGTGCGGTTTTCTCCGGAAGATCTGTCTGGCAGATTTTCTCGCGCCGGCTGTTGACCGTATCTTTGCCATGGAACAACCCGACGGCATGAGCGTTCTTCTCGGCGGCATCCTGTTCGGGCTGCAGATTTACAATGATTTTGCAGGGTATTCCGAGATTGCCATGGGCAGTGCCCGGCTGCTCGGCATCCGCCTGACCCGGAATTTTCAGGAACCCTACCTGTCCAGGGGAATCCGGGATTTCTGGAGAAGATGGCATATCACGCTGAACCGCTGGTTCCGCCTGTACGTCTATCAGCCGCTGGGCGGAAAAAACAGAAGGCTTGTGTCGGTGACGGCCGTGTTTCTGCTCAGCGGTCTCTGGCACGGAGCTGACTGGACATTTGTCGCATGGGGGGCTTTCCATGCGCTGCTTTACGGAGTGGAAACCATCGGGGAAAAAATCTGGAAGAAGCGCGTTCCGGCCACGGTTTCGGTTCCTCTGACGTTCCTTGCGGTCTCGGTTTCCTGGATCCTGTTTCGTGCAGACACTTCCCTGCAGGCGGTGCAGATGTTCCGGAACCTGGTTTCCTTATGGCATCCTGCGGAGGTATGGCAGGAAATCGACATGAGCCTGGGACAGGCTGTCCATCTTTTGGTCCTTCTGCCGGTGTCTTTTCTTGCCGGCCGCTGGGCGTTTCGCGAGGAAAAGAGCGTGTCAGTGAGGAGCATGGCGATCTGTGTGCTGATGGTCCTGCTGATTGCTGTTTCCTGGCTGATGAACCTGCGTGACGGGACACCGAATGCCTTTATCTATTTCCAGTTTTGACGGAGGATGCGAGGATGAGGAAACTGCACTCTGATGAGCATCCGCATGCCAAAAGCAATGTCTGGAAATGGATGCTTCTGTTTTCACCCCTTCTGGCCCTGGCGCTGCTGTTTGCGTGGATTCTGCTCCTGCTTCCTGCACAGTACAGCGAAACCTATCTGGCGGCCCTGCAGGACAAAAGTGCGCTCCTCAGCGGGCCGTCTGAAAAGAAACGCATCATTACCGTGGGCGGGTCCGGCGCGGCCTTTGGACAGTGGAGCGAATGGCTGGAACAGGAATTCCCGGAATACAGTGTGATCAATGACGGGCTTTACGCAGGCCTCGGCACAGTCCCGATGATGGACCTGGCCCTGCAGGATATCCGCCCGGGTGATATAGTGATTCTCTCGCCTGAACAGAACCGGCAGTCTCTGACCGGCTTTTTCGGCGCGCGGGCCATGTGGCAGGCAGCAGACGGTGCACCGGGACTGCTGCTGCGCATAAGTCCCGGAAGATGGCAGGCGCTGCTTGGTGAGGCACTGCCTTTTTGTGCGGAAAAGTTTTCTTTCTGGATGCATGGCAATGCACCGCAGGGGGACGGCGTCTATGCACGCAGCCACCTGAACCGGTGGGGAGATGTGCTGGGAGACGGGCGGGAGGCCAATGTCATGCCGGATGGAATGGATCCGGACATGCCGATCCGTTTTGATCCGGGGGATGTGTCGACTTCGTTTATCCGGGATATGAATGCGTTTGCGCGCGAATGCATGGACAGGGGCGCCAGCGTGTATTACCGCTTCTGCCCCATGAACCGGAAAGCGGTCTCTGAGGAAGAACTGCAGCGCGTATCGGAGTATTCACAATGGCTGGAGGACCTGCTGGTTTTCCCTGTTCTTGGGAAGGCTGAAGAGAGTCTTCTGGACAGTGCGTGGTTTTTTGATACCAATTTTCATCTGAATGCAGCAGGCGCCCAGGTCAATACGGCATGCATGGCCAGACAGCTGAAAGGCGTTCTGGGTATCCCGGGGGACGTTTCAATCCCCATCCCGGAGGCGCCGGCGCCGAAGGCATTTGAATCCGGCACAGGCAGTGTGCAGGACGCGGACTGCTTTGTCTTTGAAGAAAGGGAAGGCACAGAGAGAATCACAGGGCTGAACGCGGAGGGGAAAACCCGGGAGAGCCTGACGCTTCCGCATGAATACAACGGGATGCCGGTGACGACATTCTCGCCTTCCGTGTTTGCGGGAAATACCGTCATCCGGCAGATTACCATTCCATCCTCCATTGTCAGGATCGAAAATGGATCCTTTGCGGGGTGCACCCGCCTGGAGTCTGTGATGCTCAGGCAGACCCGTCCAAACGCGATCACGCCGGGAGACAACCTCCTTCAGGGAACAGACTGTGTCATTCTTGTGCCGGCCCATGCCTACAGTCAGTATCAGACGAGTTATTTCTGGAGTGTTTATGCGAGCCGGATCCGGCCGGACGGGGAGACGGACGTCGTGGAGACGGCCGGGATACCGGAAGCGGGGAAAGCGTCCGGTACCATGTATGTCGATGCCAACGGCGGGGAGCCGGTGACCGGGACGGAAACACGGACGGCGTTTTCTATTTCCTCAGAACATCTGCGGACCAACACGCCGCTCGGGCAGAACCTGTTTCGCAGGGAAGGCTTTGTACCCCTGTGCTGGAGTACGGAGCCGGACGGCTCCGGGGAAAGGATTCCTTTCGGAAGCCGGACCGACAGTGCGGACGGAAAAACTCTGTATATGATGTGGATTCCTGAGACACCCGAGGCGGATCTTCTCTGGGAAATCCGGGACGGAGAAGTCTGGATTACCGGATGGTCCGGTTCGGATTCTGTGCTCGCGCTGCCCGGCACCCTGGACGGTCTGCCTGTGACCCATATTGCAGACAGTGCGTTTCAGGGAGCGGAGATCGAAACCGTGGTCCTGCCGCCTTCCGTGTTTGCGATCGCACAGCATGCCTTTGAGGACTGCACACTGCGTGAGCTCTGGCTCTACGACAGTCTCTTCTATGTCTATGAGGAATCCTTTGAGAACTGCACGGCACTCACGACTCTGCATCTTTCTGCTGCCACATCGCCGAGGTACTCCATCAGCTATTTCGGCGCGTTTGCTGACAAGCTCGACTGGCTGCGCCTGCATGCGGATGTACCCAAACTGGTGCTCGCCGGCGGCTCGGCCACACGGTATGCCTATGACAGCGAAATACTGCTCTCCGAGTTTCCGGGTCTGACCCCGGTCAATATGGGCGTGTTTGCGTACTGCGCCATGCTGCCCCAGTACCGGATCATGCAGCAGTTCATGGGCCCCGGGGATATCCTTGTGTCAGCACCGGAGTTTGACACGGTGAGAACACAGTTCTGTGTGACCAATGCCCTTGACGAACGCTTCTGGCCGCTGACGGAGACGGACTACAGCTGTGTTTCCCTTCTGGACCTCAGGCAGTACACAAAGGTGTTCTCCAGTCTGTCGGAGTATCTGCATACGCGCAGGATGATGACTGCGCGCAGCTATGAAGAATCTCCGGCGCATTATGACGATGACGGGAATGCCGTTTCCGAGCGGACCTATAACCGGCTTGGTGACTATGTCCTCCAGCGTACCGGCGCTGAGAGGGATGAATTGCTGCAGACCTATCTTGCGGATTACACGGAGGGTGGGTTCCCGGATGAAACGGTGGAAGCGCTGAACCGGGTGTACCGGGAATTTCAGACGCTGGGGGTGCAGGTATTCTTTGCGTATGCACCGCGGAACCATTCCGCGCTGACCGAAGCGAGCACGCCGGAAGCCCGGGCACTTCTGGACCTCTCTCTCAGGGAGCGGCTCTGCGTTCCGATGCTCCTGAACATGGAAGAAAGCCTGTATCCGGCGACCCGCTTCTATCTGATTGACAATCATCTGAGCAGTGAGGGCGTCCGGCTGCATATGCAGAGGATCGTCCCTGCGCTTCGGAAGGTTTTGAAGACCGGCGCAGAGTGATCAGGGCGCTGTCCCTCGCTTGTGCTTTCATTCCATCAATGTTACAATTTCCCAAAAGGAAGAAAAAACGGGAGGTGAACCGCCGTGATTCGTGTTGCTCTGGTGGAGGACGACGCCGGGTATCGCCGTCAGCTGGAGGAATACCTGGCGCAGTATCAGCGTGAACATGATGAATCCTTTCAGATTCAGTCCTTTTCCGACGGTGACGAAATCGCGGAAAACTACACAGCCCGCTATGATATTATCCTGATGGATATCGAAATGCCCGTCCTTGACGGCATGAGCGCAGCGGAGCGGATCCGGCAGAAGGATGAAGAAGTGGTGATTATCTTCATCACCAATATGCCCCAGTATGTGATGCAGGGATACAAAGTCGATGCGCTGGATTATGTGCTCAAGCCGGTTACCTACTTCTCGTTTTCCCAGCGCATAGCCCGCGCGATCAGCCGGATGCGCAAGCGGCAGGAAAAGTACCGTATGGTTCCGGTCCGCTCGGGCATGCAGAAACTCCGGGTATCCCAGATTATGTGGGTGGAGGTTCAGAATCACGATCTGGTGTATCACACGAAGAACGGAGATATCCAGAGCAAGGAGACCCTGGCAGAGGTTGAGGAGAGCCTGAATGACCCGGCCTTCTTCCGCTGCAGCAAGTGCAGTCTTGTGAATCTGGAGTATGTGGACGGCATCTCCGGCAGTGACGCTCTGGTCGCCGGAACCCCTGTACAGGTGAGCCGCGCGCGGAAAAAACCGCTGCTGGATGCTCTGAACAATTACATCAATGAGGTGAGCAAATGACCACGCCGGGATATTGGTATGCCGCAGCATATTGGACTGGCGGCATGGCTGTGGCCTTTCTCAATCAGCGCAGACTTCACGGATGGCGTTTTGCCGGGATGTCCGCGCTGCTTTTTGCGCTCCTGACGCTGTTCATGACGGCAACCGACGGGGTGGACCGGGTGTATTTCATTCCGTGCATGCTGCTGATCTTTTCCATTCTGGTGCTTCATATATTCTCCATGTGTGAGTTCGGCGTGTGCAAGGCGGTTTACTTTTCCGTGCAGGCGTTTATTCTGGGAGAGCTGATGGCGTCCCTGGCATGGCAGATTGCCTATTATCTGGGCATCACTGCCGGACAGGGGGTGACGCCGATGCTGGGAAATATCCTTCTGATCGCAGTCTGCGCTCTTGTGGCTGGCACCATTTATTTCATTCTGCAGCGCTACAAGGAAGATAACGACAGTCTGGAGATTGGCTGGAAAGAGATGACCACAGCCCTGACGATCGGGCTGGTGGCGTATGCCCTGAGCAACATGAGCTATATTTCACAGGACTCGCCGTTTTCCAGCCGGTTCCCCGCAGAAATCTTTATTATCCGCACCTGCGTGGACCTTGGAGGCGTTGCGGTTCTGATGGCCTACCATATGACGCTGCGCGAACTGCGGGTGAATATGGAGAGGGAGTACCTTCAGCGTCTTCTGCACATGCAGGGAGAGAATTACCGCATGGCGGAGGAAAGTGTGGAGCTGGTCAATCAGAAATATCATGACCTCAAGCATCAGATTGCCCTTCTGCGCTCCGGTGCGAACACACCCGAAGGGATCGAGATGCTTAACCGCATGGAAAATGAAATCAAATCCTATGAAGCGCAGAACAAAACCGGCAACAAGGTGCTCGACACGATGCTTACAGCCAAGTCGCTTCAGTGCCAGCATCAGGGGATCAGCCTGACGTGTGTGGCGGACGGCAAGGAACTCGATTTTATGGACCCGCTGGACCTGTCGGCACTCATCGGCAATGCGCTGGACAATGCCATGGAAAGCGTCATGAAAATGGATGACCCGGGAAAGCGCCTGATCCATTTGTCTGTGGCACGCCAGAAACAGTTTGTCCGGATTCGTGTGGAAAACTGCTATACAGGTTCCCTGCGCTTTGAGCACGGAGACCTGACAACCACGAAAGCGGACCGCAGATATCACGGGTTTGGCATGAAAAGCATCCGCCGCATTGTGGAAAAATACGGCGGATCCACAACGATCGACGCAAAGGACGGCTGGTTTGAACTGCGGATTCTGCTGCCGGTCCATGCAGCTGCAGAAAAGTGAATTACTGAATTTCAACAGAAACGGCTCCCTGCATGCAGGAAGCCGCTTCTGTTGTTTTGAACCCGTGGACAGGCGTGATTTTCCGGACAGGAAAGCTTCAAAGATGATGCCGAAGTATGGTATACTACCTGACAGAAAGAAAACAGGAAATTCATTTGCGGTATAAAAAATGAATCAGAAAGGATGCATAACGATGAAGAGAATATTTGCGCTGTTCTTTGCGCTCTGCCTTTTGGCGGGCTGTATTCAGATCGCCGCAGGGGAGGAAATCCCGTCACTGAAGGATGTGTATGCCGGGAAATTCGATTTTGGGGCAGCTGCTCCGCGCAAGGCGTTTCAGAACGCACAGACCATGGAGCTGATGGCGGAGCAGTTCAATATCCTGACCCCGGAAAATGAACTGAAACCCAATTTCGTGATCGACTGGGTCAAAAGCAAAAAGAAAGTGCTTGAAACCGGGGATCAGACAGCTGTGGCGGTCCATCTCGACAGCGCAAAACCGCTGCTGGACTTCGCCAAAGCGCATGGGATCCGGGTCCATGGCCATGTGCTGTTGTGGCACATTGAAACAAAGGATGAATTCTTCCATGAGGGGTATGTTGTGTCTGCGCCGCTGCTGGACCGGGAGCAGATGCTGGGCCGCCTGGAAAACTATATTGCAGGATTAATGGAACTGCTCGAGCAGCAATACCCGGGTGTTATAGTCTCCTGGGACGTCGTGAACGAGGCCATCGATGACGGATCCCATGCCCTGAGAAAGTCCAAATGGTATGAGGTGGTCGGGGAAGACTATGTGGAGCGGGCCTTTGAATTGGCCCGGAAGTATGCCCCGGAGGGGACGCTCCTGTACTACAATGACTATAATACGGCGTATCCGGGTAAGCTGAAAGGCATCCTTCAGCTGCTGGAAAAACTGCAGGCCGAGGGCAATATTGACGGTTATGGCTTCCAGATGCATCACCGCGTGCGGGAGCCGGGCATGGGCATGCTCACCAATGCGGTCAAAGCAGTGGCCGCACTGGGGCTGAAGCTGCGGGTCAGTGAGCTGGATGTGGGGGTCAGCAAAAACACAGCGGAAGATTTCCAGAAACAGGCAAAGAAATATGCGGATGTCATGAAACTGATGCTGGAATATGCCGATCAGACAGAAGCCGTGGAAGTCTGGGGTCTGACGGACAATATGAGCTATCGGTCGTATGAATATCCGCTGCTGTTTGATGCTTCCTGCAATCCGAAACCGGCTTTCTGGGCCGTGGTCAATCCGGATGGGGAGGGCAGCTGGTAAGCGCCCTCTGGTTCAGCGGGATCTGTATTCAGACGGCGTCATGCCGATGTACTGTTTAAACACCCGGGTGAAATGACTCTGGGATGAAAAACCTAAATAATCGCTGATGGCAATCAGACTTTTATCGGTAAAGGCGAGAAGGCGGGCAGCCTCCTCGCTTTTTTTCGTGAGGATGTAATCGGTCAGGGTCATGCCGGTTTCTTTTTTGAATCTGCGGGAGAGGTGTGCCCGGGAATAATGAAGCTCCCGGGAGAGCTTTTCCGTGTCCATGGACTCACTGAGATGCCGCTGCACCCAGGCGCTGACGGCAATGGCAAGATGGGTGGGCGGGATGCCTTTGCGCAGGCGTTCCACCTGTTCCGTGTAGGTGAGGAACATGTTGACCTGCAGCCGCATGATGCTCTGGACATCCTGAAGTGCTTCACAGTTGCGGATCAGCAGATCACTGGTGGACAGTGCTTCTTCCACGTCCATGCCGCCTCGAATGGCAGACCGTGCGGCCAGGGTGGTGGAGACGATGAAGGTGTTCTTATACTGCCGCAGATGCTCCCGGGCCATGGGACCTGCATGGACGGCCGGGGCGGAGGCAATCCATTCCTTCAGAGACCGGGTGTCACCCTTGCGGATCATGTTCATCAGGGTCTGTTCTACGGCCAGTGTGTTGTGAACTTCTTCATACACCGCCTCTTCATTCTGCACGGTTTCCCTGGCCTGAGGGACGACTGTCTTTTCGGCCGGTTCGTTCAGGACGATGTCCCCGAGCGACAGTTTTTCCCCGTTCACAACATAATTCAGCGTGCACAGAATCTGCTGCAGGCTTTCCAGCGGCATGGCCACCAGGGAGCGCATGGACTGAATAAAGGCATCGGTTTCTTCTGAAGGGACATTGCTCAGAAAAGCCAGTTCCCGCAGCTGCTGCTCTGTGGCAGGCAGCTGTCTTGTGGGACCGAGGATCACCCGGGTATCTCCGCTTCGGACCAGGCCGTAGAAATAGTAGCGGGGCGTGATATACGTCCCCACATGATCGGTCAGAGCAAACAGATCCGACCGGAAGGATAGGATGGGATCATATTTCAGACCCGAATGATCCACTTTGAGGATCAGCTCGTCGCCTTCATACAGCCTGACGGGAAAGCCGCACAGATTGCCAATGGTGCTGCAGAGATAGGAAAGATCCAGATTTTTCATGCACGTGCATCCTCCGGGGAAATTATATCACAATTATATTAGCGATATCACAATTATGCAATACTTTTCACATGTGCCTATTATAGAATGAAGACATCACGGAAGTTTCGTTCAGGGTACACAGCGAGGAGGCAGGCCATGGATATCGAGAGCACACTTAAGCAGATGACGGCAGAAGAAAAGGCAGCGTTGGTTTCCGGCACCCATTTTATGTATACCAATCCCATTCCCCGGCTGGGCATTCCATCCCTGTGCATGTCAGACGGCCCGCATGGACTGCGCAAGCAGGCAGAAGGCGGGGACAACGGGATCAGCAACAGTGAGCCGGCCACAGCCTTTCCCACAGCAGTGACCACGGCATCCTCCTGGAACCCGGAGAATCTCAGAAAGATGGGCGCTGCCATCGGAAGGGAATGCCGGCACTACGGGGTGCATACCTTGCTGGGACCGGGCGTAAACATCAAGCGGAACCCGCTGTGCGGCCGCAATTTCGAATATTTTTCAGAAGATCCGTATCTGGCAGGCGTCATGGGTGCGGCCGAGGTAGAAGGCGTACAGAGCCAGGGTGTGGGTGTCTCCGTCAAGCACTTTGCCATGAACAACAGCGAAAACTACCGCTTCATGGGAAATTCGGTTGCATCGGAAAACACGATCCGCAATCTGTATCTGAAGCCGTTTGAATATATTGTGAAGCATGCACATCCTGCCACACTGATGTGCGCCTATAACCAGATCAACAGTGTGTACTGCTCTGAAAACAAGTGGCTGCTCACGGATGTGCTTCGCGGTGAATGGGGCTTTGACGGTGTTGTCATGACCGACTGGGGCGCAGTGCACGACCGTGCAGCCGGGATCCGTGCAGGTCTTGATCTGGAGATGCCGGGGGACACGGCCATCTGCCGGAAATGGATTCTGGATGCGCTGAAGGACGGGTCGCTTCCCATGGAAGATCTGGACAAGGCCTGCCGCAATATTCTCAAATGGATTGACCGTTATGTACAGCCGGCTGAGACAGCACCGGTGGACTGGGATGCCCACCATGATCTGGCCGGGGAGATCGCAGCTGACTGTGCGGTGCTGATGAAAAATGACGGCGTTCTGCCCCTGACTGGAAAAGAAAAGCTGCATATCACCGGAGAGCTTTTCGAAACCATGCGCTATCAGGGCGCGGGAAGCTCCATGATCAATCCGACTCAGGTGACCACAGTCCGGAATGCATTTGAAAAAAGGCGGATCATCAATTATGCCCCAAAGTACTGCGATACCATCCTCGTTTTTGCAGGGCTTACGGATGAATGCGAATCTGAGGGCTGTGACAGGGAGAATATGCGCTTGCCCGAAAAACAACTTCGGCTGATCGACGATATGATCGCCACTGGCAAGAAGGTGGTGGTGGTGCTGTTCGGCGGCAGCGTGGTGGAATTGCCCTTCAACGATCGGGTCAGCGCCATCCTGAATATGTTCCTGCCGGGGCAGAACGGCGGCGAAGCCACAGCACAGCTATTATTCGGCGAAAAGAACCCTTCCGGCAAGCTGGCGGAAACCTGGCCAATAGAATATGAGAATGTGCCCAGCCATGAAAGCTTCGGAAAGACACTGCAGGAAGTCTATGCCGAGGGCACGGAGGTGGGCTATCGGTATTATCAGAAGCACGGCATTCCCGTGCGCTATCCCTTCGGCCACGGGCTGAGCTATACCACTTTTGAGTACGGTGAAAGGCAGAAGGACGGAAACACCTACACGCAGACCATCACCAACACCGGCAGCCGCTTCGGGGGAGAAGTGGTCCAGCTGTATCTGGATGGTGAACTGAAGGGCTTTGCAAAGGTGTACCTGAATCCAGGAGAGAGCAAAACAGTTACGATCACTGTGGAAGAAGAAACACAAATCGCTTATCCCGACACCTATACGATACCGTCTCTTCCGAAATCTTATCCGATCACGTTGGAATCCAGGTTTACCGATCTGCAGCAATCTTTCATGGGCCGCATCCTGTTTAACGCTGTGCTGTCCGTTGCCAGAGGCCAGATGAAAAAGGCGGAGAAAATGCCGGCTGGCCCGGAAAAGGAGAACGCAAGGAAAGGCGCGCTGTTCTTAAAACGCATCCTGGAAAGCAACTCCCTGCGCTCCATGTCCATGTCCGCCGGGCAGAGCATGCCCTGGCACGTGGCCAACGGCATGATGGAAATGGCCAACGGCCATCTGATCAAAGGGATCAAATGCTTCCTGTCCCCTGTGAAAGTACCCAAGCGGCCAAAGGATGAAAACACCTGAGAAAGAGAGGAATCGCCATGAAAACCATTACCCTGAACCGATTGCCGCAAAGCCGCATTACCCAGGAAAGCGTAAGCGCCAAGGAGCGCTGGTTCGGTTATTTGCTGGGCCCCACCGGCACGCTGCTGTTCAACGCGGTGCTGGCCGTGTATCTGAATGTGTTTTACACCGATGTACTCAAGCTCACCGGCGTATGGGGCGGCGTTTTCCTGATGGCGTTTCCCATCATCTCCAAGGTGATCGACGCCATTACCAACCTAATCATGGGCCAGATCATTGAGCGTACCCGCTCCAAAGAAGGCAAGGCCCGCCCCTGGCTGCTACTGTCCGCTGTTTTGCTGCCTGTGACCGGCATCCTGCTGTTTGCCGTTCCCAAAGCCTCGGAAACCGTGCAGCTGATCTGGGTGATGGTATCCTATAACCTGTATTACGCTTTCGCGGCGACGATCTACAACATGAGCCATGGCCTGATGGTGGCCCTGTCCACCCGCAATACCAATGAACGCGGCAGCCTGTCCGTTTTCAACAACGTGGCCAGCGTGATGGTATCCGGCATCATTGTGGCGCTGATTTTCCCCATGGTGATCATGCCCATGATCGGCGTCAATCAGAATCTGTGGCTGCTGGTGATGGGCGTTTTGTCCGCCCTGATGCTGCCGCTGACTCTGCTGGAATACTTCTTTACCAAGGAGCGCATCACGGAAGAAATCGGCACAGCCGCGGAAGCGCAGCCCATTAAAAAGCAGCTGAGCGCACTGCTCCACGATCGGTTCTGGGTACCGCTGTTCTTCTATAATATCGTCTATTTCATGGGCACCTATTTTAAAAACGCCTCTCTGGTATATTACTGCAACTATGTATTGGGCAGCTACAACGACGGTACAACGCAGATGCTGATTTCCGTGATCGGCGGCATTCCTATGGGCATTGGCATCTTTGCTGTGTGGCCTTTGGCCAAACGCTTCGGCAAGCGGAATGTGACCATGGCGGGCTTTGTATTGTATGCCCTGGGCGGAATTATTTGCCTGATCAATCCCAGGAATATGGTGATCGTCCTCATCGGCCAATTCATCAAAAATATCGGCGGCCTGCCCTGTGCGTATGTGTTCGCGGCCCTGTCGGCAGATGTATCCGACCATGTGGAATGGAAAAACGGCTTCCGCGTGGATGGCCTGGCTTCCTCGGTCAATAGCGTCATCCTGACCATCTGCACCGGCATCGCCGCCGGCGTGCTGAATTATTTCCTGGCCCAGGCAGGCTATATTGCGCCGGAATTTGTGGAAGCTACCGGTCAGACCATTGGATTTGCTCAGAACATGGGCGTCCAGAATGTGATCACCTTCTTCTTCCTGGGCAATGAAGTCATTACCGCCGTCATCCTGATCGTACTGCTCATTTTCCTGAACGTGGAAAAACACCTGGACGCGATCCACAACGATCTGAAGGCACGCCACCATGCGGAGTAAAAAGGAGGATAAAAGAATGGAAAAGCTGCTTTTGAAGGATTTGTCTTTTGTTACCGAAAGCGGAAAACAGGTGATCCTGCACGGCGAGAACATACTGTGCCGTGAGCGGGACACAGGCCACATCTATCCGGAAATCGAAAAATCTTTTCCGTACTTCCGCCGCATGGGCTTCAATCTGCTGCGCTACGGTATCTTCTGGGATGCTGTGGAGCCCCAGCCCGGTAAGATTGACTACGAATACCTGAACAGGGTCAAAAGCATTGTGAAGCTGGCCGAAGAGAACGGGATTTATATCATCCTGGATATGCATCAGGATCTGTTTGTTCAGAAATACGGCGACGGCGCTCCGGACTGGGCTTGCCTGGATGAGGGCCTTCCGCATCCCAAAGACTGCACCATCTGGTTTGAGGCCTATCTGAAAAGCGATGCCATCATCAAAGCGGCGGATAATTTCTGGGGAAACAAAGCAGCGGAAGACGGCATTGGGCTTTTGGATCACTATGAACACATGTGGGAAGAAATTGCCCGGGTATTCGCGCCTTGCGATAACGTGATCGGCCTGGAGCCCATGAACGAGCCCTTCATGGGCAGCCTGGCCCGGGAAGCATTTGGCCTTGGCACCATGGAAATGCTGAAAAAGAATCCGCAGTTTGATTTGAGCCGTCCCGACCTGATCCCCCCGGAGCAGGCAGCGGAGTTTATGGGCATCGTGGCATCGCGCCTCATGGACTTTGACAAAACCACCCTGATGGACTTTTACCGCCGGATGCAGCGGGCCATTCAGAAGCACAGCAAGCTGAATATCGTCACCGGCGGCAATATCTATTGCAGCACCGACGTGCCCACCGGCATGGAGCGCCTTTCCGGCATCGGCCAGATCTACGCGCCGCATGGCTACGATTCCGTGGTGGATTCAGACCGTTACGAGGCATACAGCAAGGATAATGTCAGCCGGGTATTCATGGGCAAACGCCAGGGGCAGGATCGGCTGCGGCTGCCTACGATCATCGGCGAATGGGGCGCTTTCCCGTCCCGGGATTTCACCAACGATCTGATCCGCTTCATGAACGGGATTCTGGAGGAAAACCTGTGGGGCTCCGCTTATTGCGAGTATCGTCCGGGTCAGGAGAACGACGCTCATTTCTCTGCTCTTTGCCGTGCCTATCCCATGGAGACTGCGGGAAGACTGCAAAGCTACCATTATGACGAAGCGGGCAAGGCTTATCAAATGAAATACACAGCCGAAAAGGACGGAACGACCTCCATCTTCCTGCCTTTTGAGCCCGCAGAGATCACTTGTGACCTATCCATCAAAACAGAAAAGGATGCATACAGTCCTGAAAGCTGGCTGCTGAAGGTAACTGCCCAGGCAGACGGCGAAGCCAATTTGATCATCAAAGGATAAAAACATGAAAGCGATTCGATTGAGGACAGAATATCTGGTCAATCCCCTGGGAATGGATTTGCAGCAGCCGCGCCTGTTCTGGAAATGTCAGGATGGAATCAAACAGATTGCTTTTCAGATCATAACTGATCAGTGGGACAGCGGTAAAGTGAAAAGCAGCGCCATGCATGCGGATTATCCACTACCGCTGAAAGACAGGGAACGGGTCACCTGGAAGGTCCGTCTATGGGATGAAAATGATGTGCCTGGGGAATGGAGCGAAGATGCCTTCTTTGAAATGGGCATCACCAAGTGGGACGCTTCCTGGATCACCGGCAATTACAGCGTGAACAAAAAGCAGCGCTATCCTGTGGACTGCTTCCGGAAAAATTTCTCTGTAGGTGCTGTGCAGAAAGCTCGGCTGTACATCACCGCCTGCGGGCTGTATGAAGCCGTGCTGAACGGTCACCGGGTGGGTGATTTCATCCTGGCCCCCGGCATCACTGATTACAATAAGCGCATCCAGTACCAGACCTACGATGTGACCGACCTTCTGAAAGCAGGTAACAATGTGCTGACCGTACAAGTGGCGGATGGCTGGTATCGGGGCAGCACGGGTGCCTGGGGCCGCAAAAACCAATACGGCACGGAAACCGCGCTGCTGTGCCAGCTGGAAATCACGGTGGAGGAAGGAAAAGCCCAGATTGTCTGCTCGGATGAAACCTGGGATTGGTGCAATGACGGTCCCATCCGTTTGGCGGATAATAAGGACGGCGAGATCGTGGACGCCAACCGGCAGCCCAGCTACAGCGGGAAAGCCAAGCGTACCTCCCGCGCCGTCATTCCTTCTGCTTCCAACAATGTGCCCGTCCGGGAGCATGAGCGGTTTACACCCAAATTGATCCATACGCCCAGCGGAAAAACGGTTCTGGATTTCGGGCAGAATATCGCCGGATATGTGTCCTTCCGGGTGCAGGCGAAGCAGGGGCAAAAGTTCACCCTGACCCATGGGGAAATGCTTGACACCCAAGGCGAGCTGACCCTGCGGAACATCCAATGCAGCAACAAGAAAATCACCACGCCCCTGCAGAAGATCGAGTATACCTGCAAGGAAGGACTTAACGAATACAAGCCCCGTTTCTGCATATTCGGCTTCCAGTATGTGCAGGTGGACGGCGATATCCAGGTCAGCCCTGAGGACTTTGAGGCCATCGCTGTATATTCGGACATGGAAGATACCCTGACCTTTGACAGCTCCAATGATCTTTTGAACCGTTTCGTATCCTGCACCCGCTGGAGTACCAAGAACAACTCCGCCGATCTTCCCACCGACTGCCCCACCCGGGAGCGTCACGGCTGGACGGGGGACGCCCAAATCTTCTTTGGCACGGCGGCTTATCTGTTCGATTATGCCTCTATTTCTAAAAAGTTCCTGAACGATATGTATGATTGGCAGCGGAAGGACGGCTGCCTGCCCCAGATCGCCCCGGCGGGCGGGGTGGATTTCTACATGAACACCATGAACGGCTCCGTGGGCTGGGCGGACGCGGGCGTGATCATCCCGTACCGCTTCTGGAAGCAGTATGGGGACGAGCGTATTTTGACCCAGTATTATTCCGGCATGAAGAAGTATGCCCAGTTTATGATGAAGCGCTGCGGCAAATTGGGCTTGCTGGCCAAGCCCCTGGGGCTCCATGGCGAGAATAGAAAGTATGCCGTCAACTCGGGCCAGAGCTACGGCGAATGGGCCGAGCCCGCCGAGGTGCATCCCAACAAATGGACGGATATGGCGGCCCCCCATCCCGAGGTATCCACCGCTTACACCGCCTATGTGATGGGCCTGATGGCCGAAATTGCCGAGCATCTGGGAAAAGCGGAGGACGCGGCGCTGTACCGTCAATACGAATCCGGCTGCAAAAAGGCCTATCAGGAGCTGGTGGAAAAGCCGGATTTCTCCCTGGATACGGATCGTCAGGCAGTGCTGGTTCGCCCGTTGTATATGAACCTGCTGAATGAAAAGCAAACGGATTTTGCAAGGCAGCGCCTGCTGCAGGCCGTGAAAAACTATCGGTACCGGGTAGGCACAGGTTTCCTGTCCACACCGCTGATCCTGGATGTGCTGGACGATATCGACCTGGACGGGGCCTACAGGATGCTGGAAAACGAGGAAATGCCCGGCTGGCTGTTCATGCCCAAGGCAGGCGCTACCACCGTTTGGGAAAGCTGGGAGGGTACCCAGGCTCAGGGCGGCATCGCTTCCCTGGATCACTATTCCAAGGGTGCTGTGCTGGAATGGGTGTTCCGGGTGATGTGCGGTGTGCAGATGGACGGAGAAAATCATTTCATGCTTGCGCCTCGTCCGGGCGGGCACTCTGACCACGCAGGCGTAAAATACAACAGCATTTTCGGCCAGGTGGAAAGCGGCTGGAAGCGCATTGATGGGAAAACAGTTTATACCTTCACCATCCCCGCAAATTGCACGGCCACAGTAATCCTGCCCGAACGGGAAGCTCAGGAATTGACAGCCGGTGTTTATCAGATGGAAGCGTAAGGAGGGAGCACCATGAAGGTTTGCATGATCGGCGGAACGGGCTTGTTGGGCAGTGAAGGAGCCAGGGAGCTGATTGCACGGGGCCATCAGGTAAAAGCTATTGCACTGCCGCCGCTGCCGCAGGGGGCCGTACTGCCGCCTGAAATGGAAATCACTTACGGCAATTATCTGGAAATGACCGACGATGAAGTGCGTGCTATGTTCGCCGGCTGCGAGGGCTTTGTGTTCGCCGCCGGAGTGGATGAGCGGGTGGAAGGTCCGGCCCCCATCTATGATCTGTTCAAGAAATACAATATTGATTCCCTGAACCGCCTGCTGCGCATCGCGAAGGAATGCGGTGTGAAGCACACGGTGGTGCTGGGCTCTTACTTCTCTTATTTTGCCAAAGAATGGCCGCATATGCGGCTGACGGAATACCATCCCTACATCCGCAGCCGCATCGATCAGGAGAAGATGGCACTGGGGTATGCCGGGCCGGATTTTGACGTGGCGGTTCTGGAGCTTCCCTATATCTTCGGCACACAGCCGGGCCGCAAGCCCGTGTGGGTGTTCCTGGTGGAAAACATCCGCTCCATGAAGGGCGTCACCATGTGGCCCAAAGGCGGTTCCGCCATGGTAACGGTAAAACAGGTAGGCCAAGCTATTGCAGGCGCGCTGGAAAGAAATCATGGCGGAAACTGTTATCCCATCGGCTGGTACAATCTTTCCTGGAAGGAAATGCTGCGGATCTGCCATAAATACCTGGGCTGCCCGGAGAAGAAGATCGTGACGATTCCCAACTGGATGTACGCCATTGGCGGAAGGAAGCTTAAAAAGGAACAGCAGCAAAAGGGTATCGAGGGCGGACTGGATATGTTGAAGTTTACGGATCTGCAATGCTCCAACCAGTTCATTGACAAGAGCCTGGGCTGCGTGCCTCTGGGGGTAAAGGAAGACGACATTGATGCTGCAATCGGCGATTCTATCCGGCTGTGCGTGGATATTCTGGATGGAAAAGCAAAGAACATCGTTGCCATGAAGGGAGAATGATCATGAAAACGGTTTTCGTGACTGGAGCGGGCGGCGGCATGGGGTTTGAAAGCTTCAGGCAAATGCTGCCTGATATTGGGAAAAAGTATAACGTTACGCTGCTCCTTCGGGACTCTGAAAAGAACAGGAACCTGTTCGATCCGTACAAAAACCAATCAGGCCTTCGCATTGTCTGGGGGGATCTGACCAATAAAAAGGACGTGGCTGCCTGTACGGAAGACGCGGACATTGTGCTTCATATCGCCGCATTCGTCTCTCCCGCTGCCGATTATTACCCGGACAAAGCCATGAAAAACAATTATGGCTCTACAAGGAACATCATCGAAGCGATTCAGCAGCAGGGCCGGAATGACATTACCAAATTTGTGTACATCGGCACGGTAGCTGAAACCGGCGACCGGATGCCGCCCATCCATTGGGGCCGGGTTGGCGATCCCATCAAGCCCAGCATGTTCGACTACTACGCTGTGTCCAAGGTGGCAGCGGAACGATATGTGATCGAAAGCGGCCTGAAATACTGGGTCAGCCTGCGGCAGACGGGTATCATTGGCCCGGCGATGGCGAAGATTCGGGATGCGATCCAGTTCCACAACTGCCTGGACAATGTGCTGGAGTATTGTTCAGACAGGGATTCCGGCAAAGCCATGCGCAATCTGTGTGCCTTTGATGCAGAGGGATCTTTACCAGAAGACTTCTGGGGCCACATTTACAATATCGGCGGCGGAGAAAGCTGCCGGGTGGATACCTACACGATGTATCAAAAGATGTACGGGGAAATGGGCTTTACTTCCCTTGATCCCGTGATCGATCCCCGCTATACAGCTACCCGGAATTTCCATGGACATTACTACCTGGATTCAGACAAGCTGGAAAAGTATCTGCATTTCCGTTCAGACAGCATGCAGTATTTCTATGACGCATATCTGAATGAAGTGAAATCGGTCAAGGGTATGGCGCGCGTGATCTGCAAGCTGCCTGGCGGCCAGAAGCTGATGGGCAGCATCATCAAGAGCACCTTTAAGAAGCTGATGATGAGCGAGCACGGCACCATGCATTTTATCAAAGACAACGTAGAGGATCACATCGACGCTTACTGGGGCAGCAAAAAGGCCTGGGAAGCGCTCCCTGAAAAGGTCAGCCAGATGAAACACTTTACCGATTGGAATACCGTAGTACCCATCGACCATGGCTATGATGAAACCAAGCCGGAGAGTGAATTAACACTGACGGATATGCAAGGTGCAGCGGAGTTCCGAGGCGGCGCGTGCTTGTCTGATACCATGCAGAAGGGTGACTGGAAATCCAAACTGCAATTCCGCTGCGCTTTCGGCCACACCTTTGATGCCAGTCCCCGGCTCGTTTTGGAAGGAGGCCATTGGTGCCCGGAATGCGAGCGGAAGAGCTGGAATTACGGAGCAAGGGCGAAGGTAGATCCCTTCTTCGCTCAGGTATGGAACCCCCTGCACAGTCCGGATGAAATGCGGGAATATCCTAAGCAAGTGACTGAGCTGGATGTATAAAGCATGAATTATGCAGAATATAGACATCGAGGAAGGAGACGAAACCATGAAAACTAACAAAAGAGGACGGCTGATTGCCATCGCGCTGCTGTTGATTGCCGCGCTGGGGGTATACATCGCCTGCGCCAGCCTCAATCCCATGATCACGTCCTGGATGGGTGTGAATCTGAACCCGCTTTTGACAGGCAAAAAGTCTGTTGAAAGCGCGGAGATCCTCAGTGTGGCCGACGCCACAGAGCAAAGCCTGCGCATGGCAGAGCGGCTGGAAGAAGAAGGCATTGTGCTGCTGCGCAATGAAAACAAGGCGCTGCCCCTTTCTGCAGGAACAAAGGTGAACCTGTTCGGATACGCCTCTGTTGACCCCATCTATGGCGGGACAGGAAGCGGCAGCGGCGACACCTCCGCCAATGTGGACGTGGTGAAGGGCCTGACCAACGCGGGTCTGCAGGTGAATGAGCAGCTGGTGAATTTCTATAAAAACAGCGGTGTCAGCCGGCCCAAGCAGGGCGGTTACACCGGCTCGAACTTTACTCCTGCCGAGGTGCCTGCTGAGAAGTATACGGACGGCCTGCTGAAAGCCGCACGCGATTATGCGGATACGGCCATCATCGTGCTCTCACGAATCGGCGGCGAGGGCGGCGACCTGCCCATGGATATGTTCGCAGCAGGGTACAGCAAGACAGATGATGGACGTCATTATCTGGAGCTGACGCAGGATGAGGAAGACCTGCTGAACCTGGTGAAAGCACAGAATTATGCAAAGGTCATTGTGCTCATCAATTCCTCCAACGCCATGGAGCTGGGCTTCGTGGAGGGCGTGGATGCCTGCCTGTGGGTGGGCAGCCCCGGTGCTGTGGGCTTTAATGCTGTGGGCAGAGTGCTGGCAGGCAGTGTGAATCCTTCCGGCCGCCTGACCGATATTTACGCATACGATCTGACTACCGCGCCAGCCTATACCAATGCGGGCAGCTTTACCTACGGCAATCTCAAGCGCAACTATGTAGAATATGCTGAAGGCATTTATGTGGGCTACCGCTATTATGAGACGGCCGCGGCAGATGGCTTCATCGACTATGACCAGACCGTACAGTATCCGTTCGGCTATGGTCTCAGCTATACCACGTTCAGCCAGTCCATTGAAAGTTTTGTGGATGGCGGCGGGAATATCATTATGCAGGTGAAGGTGGAAAACACCGGCAGCGTACCCGGAAAGGACGTGGCACAGGTGTATTACACCGCACCGTATACGAAGGGCGGCATGGAGAAAGCGCACGTGGTCCTGGCCGGGTTTGCCAAAACCCGCCTGCTGAACTCCGGTGAATCCCAGACGCTGACGATTTCCTTCCGTGAGGAGGACATGGCTTCCTTTGACAGCCGCGGCGCTGGCTGCTATGTACTGGAAGCAGGCAGTTATGAAATCAAGCTGATGAACAATTCCCACGAAGTGATCGACAGCCGCACGCACACGGTGGCAAAGACGGTGACCTACGGCGAAGGGAATGCCCGCTCGACGGACAAAACTGCTGCTGTGGCCCGGTTTGCCGATGTGGAAAACGGTCAGATCACCGTGTATCTGTCCCGTGCAGACTGGGAAGGCACCTTCCCCAAATCCCGCACAGACGGCAGGGAAGCCTCCGCACAGGTGGTGGAAGCCTTCACCAGCAAAGCTCCTTATGCTGTCAATGCCGCTGATGCCGCAGTACAGTATGCTGACAACGGTCTGACCCTCACCGACATGGCAGGCCTGCGCTGGGATGACCCCAAATGGGAAAAACTTCTGCAGCAATTGTCTGATGAAGACATGGCAAAGATGATCTTAAACGGCGGCTGGTCGACGCCTGCTGTGGACAGCGTGGGCAAGCCTGCCACCTCTGATCTGGACGGGCCTGCGGGCATCAACTCTCTGGTCAGCTCTCTGCGCGGTGTGTCCTTCCCCAGCGAAGCCGTGATCGGCGCGACCTGGAATGTGGAACTGGTCGAGGAATTCGGCAGGGTGTTCGGCGCGGAAGCCATTGCCAACGGCGTTGTGGGACTGTACGCTCCGGGCATGAACATTCATCGTACTCCTTTCTCTGGCAGAAACTTTGAGTACTATGCTGAGGATGGTCTTCTTTCCGGCAAACTTGGCGCAGCTCAGGTCAAAGGCGCAGCTACGCAGGGCGTGTACATGTATGCCAAGCATTTTGCCCTCAACGATCAGGAATCCAATCGCCTGAGTATTTCTGTCTGGGCCAATGAGCAGTCCATGCGTGAAATCTATTTCAGACCCTTTGAGATTACCGTGAAGGAGGGCGGCACCACCGCCATCATGTCCAGCTACAGTCACCTGGGCACGGTATGGGCCGGAGCAAGCCGTCCCCTGCTCACGGATGTGCTCAGAGGAGAATGGGGATTTACCGGCATGGTGGTGACGGACTCCGCTATGGCCAATACATCCTGGATGGATGCGAATCTGGCAGTGCGCGCCGGCAATGATATGATGCTGTGCCTCATGGGTGCAAGCATTGATTCCTCCAGCAATACAGCGCGTCAGGCAATGCGTGAAGCCTGCCACAATATCCTTTATACCCAGGCGAACAGTGCAGCGGTGAAGGTGGAAAGCGACAATACGCCCTACTGGTATGGACTGGTCGCCCTGTTCAACGCGGTCATTCTGTCTGTCATCATCATCCTGCTCCTGAACATGGCAGGAAAGAAGATCGGTTGGAAGGGCCTTCTGATCTTCCTGCTGGTGGTGGCTGTTTCAGCAGCCGTGCTGTGGTTCTGTTTCCTGCAGCCCAAACCCAAAGCCAGGGCGGTTCAGGAGGAAGCGACGGCTGTGCCTGCTGCAACGGATGAACCGGTCGTGGAAGAAGCAGCGCCTGCTGCCCAGGAAACCACTGCAATGGTTACTCCTGAAACCGGGATGGAACTGTATGACCTGGCGGACTTCTGGCTGGGCTGCCATGTCAATATCAACGCGGACAATACCTTTACTGTAGCCTATGATTACAATGCGGAAAACTCCGGCATCGTATCTCTGACAGGCACCTGGGAACGGGTGTCCGATACGGAACTGACGCTGAAGCCTGAAAGCGGCGATCCCATCTCCGTGACGCTCTCTGACGGTGTCTGGACCTGCGAAGTGACTGAACCCAACACGCAGACCAAGTGCCACCCGAAAGTGGAAGTTGCTGCGGAAGAAGCCGCCCCTGCCGCATCCATCACGCCGGAAACCGGGATGGAGCTGTATGACCTGGCGGATTTCTGGCTGGGCTGCCATGTGAATATCAACGCGGACAATACGTTTGCTGTAGCTTATGACTACAATGCTGAGAACTCCGGCATCGTATCTCTGACGGGCACCTGGGAGAGGATATCCGATACAGAACTGACGCTGAAGCCCGAGAGCGGCGATCCCATCTCGGTGACGCTGGCAGATGGTGTCTGGAGCTGCGAAGTGATCGAACCAAACACGCAGACCAAGTGCCACCCGAAAGTGGAAGTGGCTGCGGAAGAAGCAATGTCTGACGCATCCATCACACCCGAAACCGGGATGGAACTGTATGACCTTGCGGACTTCTGGCTGGGCTGCCATGTGAACATCAATGCGGACAATACGTTTGCTGTAGCTTATGACTACAATGCTGAGAATTCCGGCATCGTATCTCTGACGGGCACCTGGGGACGGGTGTCTGATACGGAACTGACGCTGAAACCTGAGAGCGGCGATTCCATCTCCGTGACGCTCGCTGACGGCGCTTGGAGCTGCGAAGTGACCGAGCCCAATACCCAGACCAAGTGCCATCCGAAAGTCGAAGTCGCTGTGGAAGAAGCGGCTCCTGCCGCATCCATCACACCGGAAACCGGGATGGAGCTGTACGACCTGGCGGATTTCTGGCTGGGCTGCCATGTGAACATCAACGCGGACAATACGTTTACTGTAGCCTATGACTACAATGCCGAAAACTCCGGCATCGTATCTCTTACGGGCACCTGGGAACGGGTGTCCGATACGGAACTGACGCTGAAACCCGAGAGCGGCGATCCGATCGCTGTGACGCTCTCTGACGGTGTCTGGAGCTGCGAAGTGACCGAACCCAACACGCAGACCAAGTGCCATCCGAAAGTGGAAGTCGCTGCGGAAGAAGCGGCCCCTGCGGCAGCCATCACGCCCGAAACCGGGATGGAACTGTATGACCTGGCGGACTTCTGGCTGGGCTGCCATGTGAACATCAACGCAGACAATACCTTCACCGTAGCCTATGATTACAATGCAGAGAACTCGGGCATTGTATCTCTGACGGGTACATGGGAACGGGTGTCCGAGACAGAACTGACACTGAAGCCCGAGAGCGGAGATCCGATCTCTGTGACGCTCGCTGACGGCGTTTGGAGCTGCGAAGTGACCGAGCCCAACACGCAGACCAAGTGCCATCCGAAAGTCGAAGTCGGGGTAGAAACAGCGGCAGCAGAGTCCTCAGCTCCTGTCAGCAAAACCTATACCGTCATTTACACGGATGAGGACAGCACTGAATACGCCAGGGTGGAAACAACAGATGCATCCGTGCTTCCTGAAGTGGAGATCCCGGTGAAGGAAGGCTATACGTTTGCCGGATGGCAGACAAGGCCCGGAGTGACCAAGGACGATCTGATTCTGGGCGTATCTCCGTATGAAGTGGCCGCGGGTTCATCCAGCCTCTACGGCGGCGCAGGCATGGCCATTGATCAGCTGGAGAGCACGAAGGATACCACGGTGACGGTCTATGCACGCTGGGTAAAGCCTGTTGAAATTCATAATGCAGACGAACTGAAAACGATGGCGCAGGACCTGTACGGCAGTTATGTTCTGGCCAATGATATCGATCTTTCCGGTGAGCAGTGGATTCCTGTCGGCATGTACTTTTCCACCTATGAAACCGTGAATGCACCATACTGGACATTTGCATTCCGAGGCACACTGGACGGTGCAGGTCACACGCTGACCGGTATGAATATCGGCAATTATACGGCCGATGCCTCTGCCTGGGAGTCTGCAGCAGCGGTGTGGCGCAATGACGGCGTTTATTCCGGAAGTGAAGCGGCTCTGTTCGGCGCGCTGGCCAAGGCGAATATTCATGATCTGATCATTGACAAGCCGGTCCTGAATATGACCTCGGACGGGGATGCCACACCCTATGCAGCTGCGCTGGCAGGCTTTGATCTCGGGAGCACACTGAAAAATATTACGGTGAATGAGCCCGTGATTTCTGTGAAAGTCAGTGATCAGAATGCACAGAGCCGGGCGACGGCCTGGGCGGCTGTCAGCGGCCTGGTGGCAGGCGGATGGAGCGATGTGATCAGCAATTGTGCAGTCAACAATGCGCAGATTTCCCTTGAAGCTGAAACCATTCGCTCCCATGGCGGAGAATTCTATGTGGGTTCGATGCTCGGCGAAGGCTATGCTTTCATGGACGGCAACAAGGCCACCTATGACATGACCGTGAAGGCGGAAGATAAGAGCGTGGCTTTGACGGATGCTGAACTGATTGTGAATATAGGCGGCATGGGCGGCACCAATACAACCCAGACGAACGGCAGTTTTGAAGGGAAAATGAACGTGCAGGTGATCAAGCCTGCCGGTGCTGCCACCGTGTCTGTTGGCGGCCTGACCGGATCTCAGCGCTATCAGATGGCTGAAAAGAATACCATCCGGGCGGATATCACCACTGACTGCCAGCTGGATCCGGATCATGGAAAGCTGTATGTGGGCAAGGTGATCGGCAGCACCAATATTCCGTACTGCATCGTTCAGCTGATTTTCTCCGCACCGGAGTCTGCGGACTATGCAGGATGCAGAGACAACACGGCTGTCGTTCTTCACAACGGCACAGAGGTGACGGCCAATAAGGGCGAGGCTCTGACCGTGAACGATCAGCCCCTGACCTATATTGCCAATGGCGACATCACGGTGGGCGAAACGGTGTATGCGTCCAACATCAACGACGTCATCGCCACATTTGGATCTGCTGTACCTGCTTCCTTCCTGCAGAAAAGTGTGATTGTGTTCGTGGACGAATGATGATTCAGTGCCCATGAACCAACAGAAAACCTCCGTCAGCTACTCCTTTTGAGCGGCTGACGGAGGTTTTTTTCCAGATATGCTTCTTTGCGACGGGTCAGGCCGGTTCCACTTTTCTGAGCTTTTCTCCCAGTCCGTCCGCCTGTGCACGAAGTGCTCTTGGGACGCCCCAGGACAGTTCATCCAGATGTTTTGCACGGACGTCTGAATCCGGATCCCAGGCCAGGGCATGCAGACCGGGCGCATGTTCTGCGAAGATGGCATCAGCCTGCGGATTCCTCATGATGTCCAGAATCAGAGCGTGTTCATCGAAAGGATGGAGATAGTCTCTGGCCGGCATGTACTGATACCGATACTCGCCTGCTCCCACATCTTCTTCGAGCCCCTCCGGGTGGTCGGGGAGCACAATATGTGCTGTACATCCCTGAGGGATGGAAACGAAGAGCGAGAAAGAACCATCGTCTGCAATTTTCCATGCGGTCTTCCAGATACCGCTGACGGTTTCCTGCTCAATGCGGCTGCGGCGGATTGCTCCGCGCACCTTTGGCGCAATCTCTGCCTTTTTCCATCCGGGCGCAACACAGCGCAGTCCCATAATCCTGGTGTAGACAGCGTTACAGACAGCTCCGTAGGCATAATGGTTAAAGCTGTCCATGCCGGTATCACTGACACGCCCGTCCTCCTCCAGCGAGTTCCATCTCTCCCAGATCGTTGTCGCCCCGTGCAGGATTTCATAGAGCCATCCCGGGTACTCCTCACTGAGGAGAATGCGGTATGCTTCGTCCACAAGGCCGCAATCGAGGAGGACATTGAGCAGGAGCGGGGCACCGGTGAATCCGCACCGCAAGGCGTAAAAATCGCGCCGCAGCCTTCTTTTCAGGGCGTCCGCCATCTTTTGGCGGTCATGATACAGCCCGTGCTGAAGTGCAAGCACATAGGCTGTCTGTGTGTCCAGAGCGAGCCGCCCGCCGTCTGTGACATACTCCTGCATCAGACTGTTCCGGATGTCCGCGGAAAGCTGCTCATAGCGCTCTGCTTCTTCGGTCTTTTCGAGCACACGGGCGGCTTTCCCGGTCAGCTCCACAGCCTGGAGGTAATAGACGCCCTGAATGAAGCATTCCTCGGTGCCGCCAAACACGGATTTTCTGGAAAGCCCGTCCAGTGCAAGCCAGTCGCCGAACGTAAATTCATCAAACAGCACATGGGTAAATCCCAGATCCCGGTCCTTCTGAATGCGGACTTCGGTGTAATCCCGCATCAGCGGATAGCTTTCGCGAAGGAGCACTTCGTCACCGTAATGCATATAGACCGTCCAGGGAATAATCACGCCTGCGTCAGCCCAGACGGCCCCGCCGATGCCGGCCGTCCCCCGGAGGGACGGAGAGAACATCGGAAGGTCGCCGTGATAGTAGCGGGTCTGGTCAATCCGCAGATCTTCCATATATTTCCGGTAGAAGTCTTTGCAGTCTGCCTGAAAGCAGGCTGTATCAGCGAAGGCCTGGGCGTCCCCGGTCCATCCTAGGCGCTCGTCCCGCTGAGGGCAGTCAGTGGGCACATCGAGAAAATTGCTCAGACGACTCCATCGCGCATTTTCCATGAGCCTGTTCAGCAGGGGGTGGGATGTCTCGCAGCGCAGGGTTTCCTTCAGATCACTGGATAGGACGACCCCGGTGAAGTCTTCGGGGTGGATATCCAGACGGCATGTGACTTTCACGTACCGGAATCCGTGAAAGGTAAACGCTTCCTCCACACTTTTCCGGACACCGTCTGAAATGTAGAGGAACTCAGACTTCGCTGTCAGAAGATTTTCCCTGTAAAAGCACCCGCCCTGCAGCACTTCTCCGGTCTGCAGGAGAATCTTCTCTCCAAAGGGAAGGAAGTTTTCAAACCGAAGAACGCCGGAAAAATTCTGTCCAAAGTCGAGCACGGTTTCCCCGGCGGGGGTCGTGATCAGGGTCGGCTTCAGCTCCGTCACGATGCGGATGGGCGGAGAAACAGGCTTCTTCAGGCAGTACCCGGGATCGAAGGCTTCAACAGGCAGTTCTTCCAAAGCTTTGAATGTGTCGTCCCGGTGCTCACCGTCATACAGGCTGGCCATGAGGATGCCGGATGCACAGGCTTTCCAGTCTTCATCTGTTTCAATGACCTGTTCAGTTCCGTCTTGATAGGTCAGGCTCAGGCGTGCCCACATCATGAACCGGTCGCCCCAGTGATGCATCGGTCCGCTGCTCATGCCGAGGCGGCCCATGTACCAGCCTTCCCCAAGCGTGACGCGCATCTCGTTTTCTGTTTCAAGAAGTCCGGTCACATCATAGGTCTGATACCGCACATAGGCATCATAGTCATTCCAGCCCGGGGTCAGATAATCGTTTCCGACGCGCTTTCCGTTCAGTTCTGCCCGGTAAATGCCCAGACCTGTGATTTCAAGGACAGCGCGGGTTACACCGCAGGCCGAAAAACGCCGGATAAAAACCGGCTGCTGGATGGTTGGGTCTGTGCGAATCCATTTCAGAGTGACCGCCTTCTTTCTGTCGGATTGTCATTTCAGCAGAAAGAGTATACAACGAAAACCGCCTGTAAAAGAAGAGTGTTTGTCAATCTGCATGCACATGGAAAACTGATTTCAGATGCAGAAAAAATATTTTTTTTGAGACACCCCATTTTTTGGATTGTTTCTTCCGAATAGAGTGATACAGGGATGATCAATCGGTCTCCTGGCTTCAGATGAACACAGAGAGATTCGGGCTGAATTGTGTTGTTTAAGGAAAGAGTGCACATTTCCGGACGACAGGCAGCCGAACCTGCCGGGAGCCATCCCGCAATCAGAATGAGGAGGATTTCAAAAATGAGAAAGATTCTTGCAGTGATGCTGGCAGCTGCCATGCTGACCGTTTACGGAGCGGCGGTTGCAGAAGGAAATAACAACACGACAGGCAATAAGCCTCAAATGCAGATGCAGACGAGTCAAAGTCAGGGCAATGGCTCCATGAGTCAGGGCCGCCAGGGAATGCAGAACAGTCGGAACAGACAGGCTTCAGGTTTATCCGGAATGAATGGTCAGGCCCCGACAGGTGAGCGTCCTTCCGGGATGCCCGGGATGAACGGTCAGGCTCCGACGGGCGAACAGCCTTCCGATCTTCCTGAAATGAATGGCCAGGCTCCGACGGGTGAGCGCCCTTCCGGGATGCCCGGGATGAACGGTCAGGCTCCGACGGGCGAACAGCCTTCCGATCTGCCTGAAATGAACGGTCAGGCTCCGACGGGCGAACGGCCCTCCGACCTTCCTGAATGGAACGGCCAGGCCCCTGAAAAACCGGACGCAGCTCCTGAAAAACCGATTGGTGAGAAACCGGCTGATGCACCGGAAGAACCTGCTGATCTGACCGGTGAACTGCCTGAAATGAATGGACAGCGCCCTCAGAATATGCCCGGCATGAACGCTCCGGTGATGATTGATTTTGATGCCATGGTCACCAAAGGTGTGATTTCCCAGGAGACCTGCGATGCGATCGAAGCGTATATGGAAGCACACAAGCCGGCCGACCTTCCCGAAATGAACGGTGAGAAGCCTTCCGATCTGCCTGAAATGAACGGTCAGGCTCCGACAGGGGAGCAGCCTGTGGAAGGTGAAGCACCTGCTGCCGGCGGTCTTCTGGCTGATCTGCTGAAGGACGGCGTGATCACGCAGGAAGAATATGATGCGCTGAGTGCTGCATGATTCCAGCAAATCGCCGGGAGAAACTCTTCCGGCGATTTGCATACCTTCTTTCCCCATTTTCTGCTGTGATTTGCAGGATTCCAAGTGGGTGTCATAGAAAAATGACAGAAATATATCTGGCTGGAGATCTGTAAGCATTCTTCAGATTTTCGTAAAACAGCATGGGATAAGCCAATCAGGAAACCGACGGTCTTCTACGGGATCGCGGCGGAGGAAAGGAGTGCCTGAAGTGGAGTCCGGTCATCAGATGGATCAGCGCGCTTTGGAAGCGCAGAGAGATGAATCCGCCATGAATCAGTTTGTTGCGGACAGCAGGAACTTTATCCTGCAGTGCGCATCCAGGACCTGCAGACGTTTTATCACCGACAGCGATGACGAGTATGAAATCGCACTGACGGCATTCTGGGAGGCAGTCCGGCAGTATAACGGGCAGGCCGGCAGCTTCAGTGCATTTGCGGCACTGATCATCCGCAGACGGCTGATGGACTTTTTTGACACCCGTACCCGGCGCAGCCGGGAAATTCCTGTGGGACATTCCATGACATGGGACGAAGAGCAGGAACAGACAGAAGGAATGATGGCAGAAATCCAGCAGGCCATTGTCCGGGATAATGAAGACGATCCACGGGACGTCAAGGGAGAAATTGAGGATCTGGAAGAAGTGCTGAAGGAATACGGTTTTTCATTCTTTGATCTTGCAGCGGCATCGCCCAGGGCCGGGAAAACAAAGCAGTGCTGTGCAAAGGCCGTGAACTGGATGCTGGCTGTTGCGGAACGCATTCTTCAGATGCGGAAAACCCATGCACTTCCGGTCGCTGCGATTTCTGCAGCACTGACCATTGCCCGCAAGATTCTTGAACGCCACCGCCGCTATATCATTGCGGCCACGGAGATTCTGGACGGAGATTATCCGCATCTGGCGGAATACATGGATTATATCCGAAAGGAGCGGACGGCATGAAAGCAGTTGTCATGGAAACCCGGAAGAATGAAGCGGCCGTCCTGCTCAAAGACGGTACATTCCGGATTGTCAAAGGAAAATATACGGTCGGAGAAACCATTGAGTACCGGGAAAAGCCGCGTTTCATCGGAACAAAATGGATGGCGGCAGCCGCAGCCCTTGTTCTGGCGGCAGGAACAGGGGGCGGATTCTGGTATGATGCCAATTATGTGGCGTATGCAGAAATCAGTGTGGACGTGAATCCTTCCATCATCTACACCATTAACCGGAGAAACCGTGTGCTGAGCGTCAGGGCAGTCAATGATGAGTCGGGTGCGGTGGTCAGTACACTGAAAGATGCGGGCATCCGTTTCCTTCCGGTTTCGGAAGCCATTGAAAAAACGATGACGATCTTTGAAGACGAGGGATATCTTGATTCGGAGAATGAAGACTATGTGCTGATGAATGTTTCTGCGGACAGCAGCGAACTCCAGGATAAGCTGACATCTGAGATTGACATCGGCATGGAACATGCCCTGGAGCGTGATCCCTCGATGGAATTCAGGGTTGACCGGTCGGATCGCGCAACGGCAAGACGTGCATCAGAACAGCATATAAGCACCGGCCGCTATGCCGTATGGGAACAGGAAGGCGGAGAAAGAGAAATCACAGAATATGCCGACATGCCGATTCGTGAAATGATGGGCGGCGCAGCGCCTGAAGGCACAGGCGGGCCTGGCGCGGAAATGGATACTCCCTCTATACCGCTGAATGAAAATCAGGGCGGGGTTGCACCGGATACGGAACCTTCAGCACGGAGCGAACAGGAGGATGACACCGTACAGGCAGGCGCACCTGCAAACCGCCCCAATGCAGAGAAACAGCAGGAACCATCCGGACCTTCGGATCAGCCGGCCAGACAGTCCGGACCACCTATGGAAACGCCGGAGAATCATCCTGCTGAAGATCCCGATGGGAGTCAACCGGATGGGATGTCAGATCTGCTAAAGGGGGCGCCAGCGGAGATACCCGCTGAAACACCGAATGACAGTCAGCAACCTCCAGCCGGAGAGCCGGCAGGGGCTGCGGGCGAACAGCCGCCGGATGCAAAGGTGCAGCCTGTAGAGGAAAACCGACCTGAGGCCGGTGCACCGTCTGCTCCTGCCGGGGGCCCAGAGGGGAATGGTACAGCACCGCAACCCCCGGGGGGACCGGGCGGTCAGCCCAGGTAATCATGGAATCGAAGGGGCTGCCTCATGCATTTGCTTCCTTGCAAATGTTTTGAGACAGCCCCTTGCTTGCTGTGCGTTTACAGATACTTTCTTCCGGGAATGCCGCCGGCCTCACAGATTCGTTTCTGCAGGGCAGGGATGCTGACGCATCCCACATCTCCGTCTTCAGTGAGTGCTGCCGCAATGCCGGCTGCCTCGCCCAGTGCCATGGCCGTGGGCGTAATGCGCGCAGAGGCGGCCGCTTCATGGGTGGCGGAAATGCAGCGCCCGGTGATCAGCAGATTGACCGTGGTGTCCGAGAGCATGACGCGGTAGGGAATGTCATAGCAGTTGGCCGTGTCAGTCTGTGTCCAGTACAGTTCCTTGCCCAGTGGGTCGTGGACATCGATGGGGAAGCCGCACATCGCCACAGCATCCTCAAATTCTGCGCCGGTGAGAATATCGCGCTCAGTGAGCGTGTACTGTCCGTGAATGTGTCGGGTTTCCCGGATGCCGATGGCGGCGCCGGTTTCAATGAGACAGGCGGACTGGAATCCATCAATGTTCTTCACGAGGAAGGACAGAATCTCATCTGCCTGGGCACGCCCTTCGATTTCAGCCGCCGTCAGATCGGTCACACTGGTTCCCTGCCGCTTGACCACACGGCTCATATTGACGACGGCTTCTCCCTCCCGGATCCCCTGGAAGAGCAGAACGCGGTCGCGGGGGAAGGTCAGTTCGCCCCGTTCGTGTGCCTCAGCAACAGCATCAAAATAGCCGGAAACCGCGATATAGGGGATCTGATCGGCGTTTTCGCACAGGACAAACTGATCGGGGCGTTCCTTCATGGCTTTGCGCACTTTTGAGAAATCCACGCCGCCGATTTTCATCACCAGGGTCATGGGCTGGGCAAAACCGTCGGAGGCGCGTCCCTGCGTATACGGGACGCCTGCCAAGACGGCCAGGTCGGCGTCGCCGGTCGCATCAATGAATACATCCGAGGAGAGCACGGTGCTGCCGCCTTTGTGCACGGCGGTGACACTCTGAATTTTACCCTCCTCCTGATGCAGGTCTGCCAGAAAGGAGTGCAGCAGGAGCGTGATGCGCTTTTCTTCCCGCAGCATTTCAAAATAAACCTGCTTGAGAATTTCCGGTTCGATGGGGGTGATGGTTTCTGTGACGCCCAGCGGATCGGGAATGTGGCCGAGGGTGCCGCCGCGCCGCGCAAGACGGTCCACGATTTCCTGCGCGAGGCCCCGGACCACCTGATGGCTGCCGGCATGAAAGCCCATCAGGGGACAGACCAGGCTCTGGGTATTCGTGCCGCCCAGCATGCTGCTTTTTTCCACGAGCAGGACCTGTTTTCCCGAGCGTGCGGCCGCGATGGCTGCACAGATGCCGGATGCGCCGGCACCGGCAACCAGAATATCATGATCTTTCATGTGCAGTCTTCCTCCTCCGGAAGCACATCTGCCCTGACTTCAAAAGTCCTGGGCCAGGGCAGGGATACGGTATAGCGCGGAAGTGTCTTCAGCGGCCAGAGCCCGGGCAGTTCCCTGTCATACAGGGATCGGAGCAGGTCTTCCGAGCGGGACTTATCGTTCAGGGAAAATACATCCTCGCCCAGATCGGAGAGCAGTTTCTGCACCTCCGGGCGGATTGTTTCCTGGTAGATCAGATCATCCAGCAGGCGTTCACAGAAAAACTGCCGGTTGGCACCCCCGTGCAGTGCGTCGGAGAGCACCTGGGCGAGCAGGGTGCCCATGGAATTGGAGGCGGTGTTCCAGGCGGAGTACCCGCAAAGACGCCCAGGATCTTTCACTGCGCAGATCAGCTCCCGACTTCCACCGTTAGCACGGGTCAGGTCAAGCAGATAGACCTGCCTGCCGTCTTCCAGGAGGGCCGACACATGCTGTGCGTAGTCCTGCAGACAGGCTGTGGAGACTGGATGCTCTTCCGGGCCGCTGCTCTGCGGGCAGCAGACGCAGATCACGACAGGACTGCTTTCTGACTGTACCAGTCCGATCTCCCGGCATGCGCTTTCCATGTTTTCCCGGAAAGGCCGGTCTTCAAACGGAGCGACAAAATCCTCTGCGCCAAGATACAGAATCTGTACCGGGAGAGGCGCACGGCCCGCCCAAACGGCTTCCAAGGCGGATACGCATCCGGCTTCATCTGCTCCGTTGCGCAGGTACACACGGTTTGTACCGGTCTGGGTGATTCTCTCAAGGAGAGCGCGCTGATCCTTCTTATGAAGGCCGAACAGCTGACTGTCTTCCTGCAGAAGGCTTACGGAGCGGACCAGCCCTTCAGCGGCCAGGTCAACAGAGGCAAGATTCACCTGCAGATTCCTCTCGCGCACGCGAAACACTCTGTCCAGTACATCCTCGGGAATGCGTTTCCGGGTATTTTCAGCCTTTTCCCGGTCTTCCGGGAGAGCAAAGCGCTCAAAACGATCGGAGGCGACAGAGTATTCTGTCATCGCATAATAGGTATCCAGGTCCCGGAAGCTCAGCGTGGAAATGGATGAGCGCATGATGATCGAACTCATATAGACCGGCACATCCGGATGTGCACGGAGAAGCGCCCTGAGATCCGCAACGCGGGACAGTGCTTTCTCTGTGGTCACCTGGTCATCCCGGGAAGCCAGAAGGCCTCCGAAGCACCAGTGGTCCAGGCTGATGACGGCGGCATCACACAAAGGAAGCTCGGTTTCCAGAAATCTCCGGGTCCCGGCATAGGGAGCCGGACGGTGAAAGTCATCCATGGCCTCAGCCGGCGGCATCACGCACTCGGCGCCGGCCCAGCGGACAAGCTCGTGTACAAACTGTGTGTTGCAGGGCCGCGAGTCAATGGGCAGTACGGCAAGACGCATCTTACACCTCATCAATGGCTTTCCGGAAAGCTTCCACAGCGCGGGCAATCGTGGATGCCTCCCTGCCGGTCACGACCGCGCCGATCATCAGGCCCCTGACCCCGGTGCGCACAAGCGCTGCGACATCCTCCGTGCGGATGGCGCGCTGGGTGGGCACGACAACAGGGACAGACACATTCTTTGCGATCAGCTGGTATTTCAGCAGGTCGCGCATGGACAGGGGCTGGCCGTACTCTCCTCCGGGGATCACGGATGCTTCCAGCACATCGGTGCCGCAGGCGGGCATTTCCCGGATTTCATCGAGGGAATAGCTTCCGTCGCATGCGGCCATGAGCGGAACGCCTCCGCCGACAGCCCAGGCGGGCATATGATGCGCATACACGGAATGGAAAGCAAAAGGCAGGTTCCGGGCTTCAAGGGCATCCAGGGTGACCGCTTCCGGACTGCCGCCGAGGACCAGGCCCATAGGGCCCCGTCTGTGCTCCAGCATGGTCTCCAGGGCCGGCAGTTCCTGGGCAAGACGGCCGAAATGCGTGCCGCTTGCGCGGTGTTCCACATTGATGTGTACTTTGACCGCGTCCGCGCCGGCATCAAAGGCCGCCCGGCACAGGGCCGGATCATTGCAGGGAAGGCTCATGATCAGAACCAGTTTTTTGTTTTCAAACAGTTGCAGATAATTGCTCATAGGTGTACCTCACAAAGTTATTCCTGTCGGCTGCGAAGGATCCGCTCAGTCAGAGAAGAGACTGAATGCCGGATCGGGCAGAAGCATATATATTGGAAGTCTGACTTCCGGATATCAACCTGTACGGGGAAGAATAGCATATGAGTGGAAAAACTGCCATGAAAAACCCGGCTTCCGCGTGTGGAAAGCCGGGCTTGCTGCTTTTGATACAAAGAGGTCAGGGGTGCCTCAGGTGGCATACATATCCATGGTGAACTTATTCCGGTCACCGCGATAATAGCTGAAATTGTATTCAACAGGACTTTCGTTCTGATCATATGCAATGTTTTCGACCCGGCATACTGCGGCATTGCGGGAAATGTTGAGCAGTTCAGAGATGGTTGTTCCTGCGTTGATGGCGTCGATTCGGCGATTGACGTGAGAGACTTTTGCGCCGAAGCGGGAATTGAGCAGCTGATAGAGCGAATGTTCCTCCATGTTTTCATGAATGATGCCGGCAAACCGGTTTGCCGGGAGATAGGAGATCTGATAAAACTCGGGTTCATCGTCCCCAAGGCAGAGGCGTTCCATGATGACCAGCGGCTGGTCCGGGGGCATTTTCAGCACTTCATTGATGGAAGGATCACCGCCGATAATTTCAAGGCGGAGCACGCGGGTGCTGGGCCGGATCCCCATCCGCTCCATTTCAGAATGAAAGGATTCCAGCTTGGCGATGAAGTTGGCCTCCAGTTTCGGACGGGTGACATACGTCCCTTTTCCCCTTTTGCGGTCGAGGTATCCTTCGGCGGCGATGGCATTGAGCGCCTGTCGGACGGTCACTCTGCTCAGGCCGGTATCGGCCATGATTTCTTTTTCAGAGGGAAATTCATCACCGGGCTTCAGCTTTCCGCTTTTAATCTCGATCATGATCGCCTTTTTCAGCTGCTGATAGAGCGGGGAGGAAGCATTCGGATTGATCTCCTTTATGATATGAGGCATATCAAACATAAAGAACAGCCCCTTTATGAACAGAATCGATAGGTTGATTATAACCAAATGTTATAACAAAAGCAATAGAAAAGAGAGCAAAAAGCCGCCCATATGAGCATAAAATGGATAAAAACATGCAAAATCAACCTTTTAACACACATTTTATAAAAAACGGAGTATGCGATGCTTGCAAATGTTATAACAATATGATATGATCGGGCCAACTCAAAAGTGCGATCAACTGAATAGGACCGATGACAGGCAAAAGAGGAGGAAAAAATATGTTCGATTTTTCCAGCATCCCTTTCTTTGATAATCATACCCACCGCATTGATGTGTCCAATCGTGAGATTAAGCCGATCGATCTGGGCATTGCCTTTATGCATGGGTGGGGACCCATCAATCCGACCGATCAGCCTCTCATGCTTTCTGCAGAGGTTCCGAACTGCACGCCGGAGTATGAAGAAACGGTCATGAACATGGGCGTTGTGAAAGTCGTCGTGAATCTGCTGGCGAAAAAGTTCGGCTGCGAGGCAACACCGGAAGCCGTGATTCGTGAGCGGAACAAGCGCACGGCCCAGGACGGTTATGGCTGGGCGAAGGAACTGTATGAAGAGGAAAAGATCATCGGTGAAGTGGTCGATGACGGTGCGCCCTTCGGTGATCCCGCACTGGGCTGCTTCCCGACAAAGATTTACCGTCTTTTCCAGATGGATCCGTTCTTCAGAAAACTGCTGGCTGAATGTTCAACCTATGAAGAACTGAGGGATCGGTTCGTTCAGGGCATCCGTGACAAAATCCATGAAGGATTTATCGGCATTAAGTGCCACATTTTTGAAATCCGCTACCGTCCCCTGTATGTCACGGAGGAAGAAGAAGCGAAGGCCAGTTTTGCAGCGGCCAAGGCTGGCGACCAGACAGCATTTGAAAATGTCTACATGGTCATGTTTGAGAAAGTCCTGATGATGACGCAGGAAATGAATTTCTCTGTCCATATTCATACAGGATGCACGGGAAATCCGCACGATCTGAAGAGCAAAACAGATCCGATCGGCATTGCACCGATCATGCGGGATCACCGGTTCTATGCTGCGCATATCTGCTTCCTGCACGGTAATTTCCCGGACATCCGTCATTCCGCCCTGGTGGCGCACAGCTATCCGAATGTCTGGATTGACATCAGCTGGTCGCTCCCATGGCTGAGTCTCAATATGGAGCAGATTCTCGAGGAAGTCATTGCTATGGCCCCGCACAACAAAATCATGCTGGGCACGGGCCAGCACAATCATGCTGAAATGGCATGGACTGCGGCAAAGGTGGCAAAGATTTCCCTGGCACGTGTTATGGACAAACTTGTATCCCACGGACTTCTGGCGGAAAATCAGGCCACGGAAATTGCGGAACAGATTCTCTACCGCAATGCAATGAAACTGTACAGGATTCAGGACTGATCCGACAGGATGAAGGTCGCGAGAGGTGATTCAGTTGGCTAAGCTGCATGCGAAGGCATCACTGAAAGAACTGAAGAAATCACTGCGGACATACTGGCAGCTGTATCTGCTGCTGATTCCGGTGGTGGCATATTTCGTACTGTTCCGATACCTTCCAATGGTCGGCATTCAGATCGCATTCCGCGATTTTATGCCGAGGCTGGGATACTGGGGAAGCAAATGGGTCGGGCTGAAGCATTTTACCCGTTTCTTTGGAAGCTATTATGCCGAGCGGATGATTGTCAACACGATCGTTCTGTCCTTCGGCACGCTGATCCTGTCTTTTCCGGCCCCTGTGCTTCTGGCCCTGTGCCTCAATGAAGTCAGGAACAGCAAGGCAAAGAAAATCATGCAGACCATCACCTATGCGCCGCACTTCCTTTCAACGGTTGTTGTCGTGGGTCTGGTGGCATCCCTGACCAATATCAATTACGGCCTGATCAATGTTCTGCTCAAGCAGGCCGGCGTCATCGAAGAGTCCATCAACTTTATGACCAAGGAGAACTGGTTCCGCCCGCTGTACATCATTTCCTCCATCTGGCAGGAGACCGGCTGGAACGCTGTGGTGTATATGGCCGCCCTTTCCTCTGTGGATGTATCCCTGTATGAAGCGGCCAGGGTGGACGGAGCGGGAAGACTTCGCAGCATCTGGCATGTGACGCTCCCCTGCATTGCCCCGACCATGATCACCATGCTGATTCTCAACTGCGGAAAAGTCATGAACATCGGATATGAAAAAGTGCTCCTGATGCAGAACGACCTGAATTTGGCCAAATCCGATGTCATTACCACCTATGTTTACCAGCAGGGTATTCTTAAAGGGCAGTACAGCTATTCAACGGCTGTGAACCTGTTCAACTCCGTGATCAATACAATGCTTGTGGTCACTGTCAACGCGATTTCCCGCCGTGTCAGTGAAACAAGCCTGTGGTAAGGGGGCGGAGAATCGATGAGCAATGTGACAGTCAACGGTAAAAAACTGAAGGGTACCAGCCGCAGAGTCCGGGACCGGGGCGATCTCGCGATCGATATTGGTGTGGGGATCATTCTAGGATTCATTCTCCTGTTTACCCTCTACCCTCTGATTTATGTCGTATCCTGTTCCATCTCTGCGCCGTCTGCTGTGCTCAGCGGACAGGTCATGCTGCTGCCGGTCAGACCGACCCTGATGAGCTACAACAAAGTGTTCCAGGAAGGTACACTGAACCGCGGCGTGCTGAATTCCATTCTGTATACGGCGGTGGGCACAGGGCTGAACCTGCTGCTGACTACCATCGGCGCGTATGCGCTGTCGGAAAAAAGGCTGGTCGGGCGAAAATTCTTTTCCAAGATGATCATGTTTACCATGATGTTCTCCGGCGGTCTCATTCCGACATACATGGTCGTGAAAAACTTCGGCATGCTCAACACCATGTGGTCCATTGTGATTCCCAATGCCATCGGTGTGACAAACTTCATGATCATGAAGAACACGTTTGAAAATTCAATTCCCACCGAACTCAAGGAAGCGGCCTGTGTCGAGGGCGCTTCCCAGATCAGAATCTTTATCACCATTGTGCTGCCCCTGTCCAAAGCGATTCTGGCCGTCATGTTTATGTATTACTGTGTCGGACACTGGAATGAGTATTTCAATGCCCTGCTGTACATCACCGACGCAACCAAGCAGCCGCTGCAGGTCGTGCTCAGGAAGGTCCTTGTGGCCAACGAAGTCAATGAAATGATGTCAGACGGTGCGACCATGACGAGCAATGACCGTCTGGCCCTGGCTGAAGGCATCCGCTACGCCATTATCGTCATTTCTTCAATCCCGATGATTGCCATGTATCCTTTCTTCCAGCGCTATTTTGCCAAGGGTGTTATGGTCGGTGCCGTCAAGGGCTGACCGATGAATCGTCGAACTGATCAGGCAGAAGCCTGAAAAATATAATAAAGAAAGGGGTATCCCAAATGAAGAAACTCGTTTCCCTGATTCTTGCTCTGCTTATGGCCGCTGGACTGATGACCACGGCACTGGCAGACGTCACCGCCCAGGAATGGTCGCTGCCGATCGTTGAGCAGCCCATCGAAGTGACCGGTTACTGCCTGCAGAGCCCGCAGGGCGGTATCGGCAATGAAATGATTGCCTGGCAGAAGTATGCTGAATGGACCGGCATCAAAGTGGACTGGACCGATGTTCCCACCGACAACCAGGCGGAAACGCTGAACATCCTCTTTGCATCCGGTGATCTCCCGGACATCATCTATGCCTGCGGACTGGACAACAACACGCTGGTCAAGTACGGATCGGCCGGTATGTTTGCCGATCTGACGGAAGCCTATGAGAAGAATGCCTACTGGCTGCAGAAGATCATCGAAGAGAATCCTTCCCTCGAGGGCGGTCTCAGAATGGCGGACGGCAAGATCTATGCTTTCCCGCACCTGAAGCTGGGCGACAACATGCTCACCAACAAACTGTTTGTCAATCCCAACTGGCTGAAGGCTGTCGGCAAGGAAATGCCGACCAATTTCCAGGAATTCGAAGACATGCTGTATGCCTTCCGTGACAACGATGCCAACGAAGACGGAGATCCCAACAACGAGATTCCGTTCATCATCCGCTATAACGATTATCACTTCCTGCCGATTCTGTACACCTTCTTCGGCCTTGGCAATCGTGGTACCGGCCACCGTTATGTGGACTGGGATTATGAGAACAACTGCCTGCGTTTTATTCCGACATCCAAGGAGTTTAAGGACCTGCTGACGGTTGTCCACAAATGGTACGCGGACAAACTGATCGATCCTGAAACGTTCCAGAACACCTCCTCCAAGCAGATTGTGGCAAAAACCACGCAGGGTATTGTCGGTGCACACGGCGACTTTGTCACCAACACCGGTTCTGTGTATCAGGACATTTTCCGCTGCATCCCTGTCATGGAAAACTACTACGGCAATAAGGAATACACCCGCCGCAGTCAGCTGATCTCCAGCCTTGGTGCTTTCGTGGTCAGCGGGGACAGCAAGTATGTGGATGAACTGGTCAAGTGGGCAGACTACTTCTACAGCCCGGACGGACAGATTCTGTACAACATGGGCATTGAAGGCGTCACCTTCGAATTTGATGAGAACGGCAAGCCGCAGTGGAAGGATGAGATGATCCACGATCCCAACGGCCTGACCCTGACCCAGAAGCGCGTTCAGTACATGGGCTTCCAGAGCGGCTGCGGTGCCTGGACGGATGAAACCTATCAGGGCGCTGAAACCTACTGGACATCCACGGAACTGATGGATGAATACAAGCCGTATCTGCCTGAGGAAGTCTGGGAGCTCTTCTCCCCGACGCCGGAAGAGGCTGAGGAAATGGATTATCTGTGGACAGATATCCAGAACTACCTGAACGAAAACATCGCAAAGTTCATCACCGGCGACCGTTCCCTGGATGAATGGGACAAGTATGTTGCGGATATCCAGAACATGGATATTGCCCGCTATATGGAAATCTACACGGCAATGTACAACCGCTACAAGGGCAACTGATCGTATCCTATTTCTGCGTCCCGCGGTGCATGGCCGCCGCGGGACGACCTGTATACGCATATCAGGAAAGGGTGATGCTGTATGGACGAGATCCAGACGGTCATACCACAGATCCTGATGCTGTTCTGCATCGCTGCGGTCGGCTGGATTTTAAGGCGCATCCATGTTTTCACCAATGAGGTCATCAAGGGCGTCAACAGCATTACCCTGAAAGCAGCCTGGCCTGCGATGATCCTGATGACAACCCAGAAGGACTGTACGGAAGAGAGTCTGCAGGGGTTTCTGATCGTGTTCGTCTTTACGCTGGTGCTCCTGCTTGTGCTGATGGTCATTCTGGGGTGGGGATGCGCGGGACTGTTTAAAGACCGGAACAATCAGGTCTTTACACTGCTTGCTGTCATGCCCAATGCGGGTTTTGTCGGACTTCCCATCATTGAGGCCCTGTACGGGTCCGTAGGGGTGCTATACCTGGCAGCGTTTCTGGCGGCCTTCAATTTTGTTCTCTGGACAGTCGGTGTGCTGCTCTTTACGGACCTCAGCCTGAAAAATCTCAAATGCATGCTCAATCCCGGACTGATTGCTTCTGTGATCGGCACCCTGCTGTTTTTGCTGAAAATACGACTCCCTTCCTTTGCTCTGAGCACAGTCAAACAGCTGGGCTCACTGACAACACCTTTTTCCATGCTGCTGCTCGGTGCCAGGCTGGATATGATCCGCCTGCCGATTCTTCGTGAACTCCGGCTCTGGGCTGCACTGGTTCTGAAGATGCTGGTGATCCCGCTTGCGGCGGTGGCGGTCTTCCATTTTCTGAAAGTGGATCCCGTTGTGCAGGGCGTGACGATTCTGTCCTTCGCAATGCCGTCGGCGTCGGCTGCGCAGCTGTTTGCTGAAAAATATGACCGGGATGTCGAGTTTTCCATTGCCGGTGTCTCGACCACCATGCTGGTGTGTATTCTGACCCTGCCGCTGATCATTCTGGTTGCGGGAATCTGAGAAGATGTAAGAAAACTGGAGCGTGAATGCTATGCCAACCGTATTTGACAATATTGCAAAGACATATACTGCATCGGAAAGCAGATATGATCAAATGGAATACAGACGCTGCGGGAACAGCGGCCTGAAGCTGCCGGCCCTTTCGCTAGGACTGTGGCACAACTTTGGGAACATCACACCTTTTTCTACACAGCAGCAGATTCTTCGCACCGCGTTTGATCAGGGCATCACACATTTTGACCTGGCCAACAATTACGGACCGCCCTATGGGGAAGCGGAGAGGAATTTCGGAAGGCATATGGACGTGGACTGGCGTCCGTACCGGGATGAGCTGATCATCTCGACGAAGGCCGGATATGATATGTGGCCGGGACCCTATGGGGATTTCGGCAGCAGAAAGTATCTGATGGCCAGCATCGACCAGAGCCTGAAGAGAATGCATCTGGACTATGTGGACATCTTCTATCATCACCGTCCGGATCCGGAAACGCCTCTGGAAGAGACGATGGGGGCTCTGGATCAGATCGTGCGGTCCGGAAAAGCGCTGTATGTCGGTATTTCCAATTATCCGCCGGAAATGGCGCAGAAGGCATTCTCGATCTTGAAGGAACTGGGCACACCGTGCCTGATTGAACAGCCGAACTACTCCATGCTCAGCCGCTGGATTGAGGATGGACTGACCGATGTGCTCAGGAAAAACGGCGTGGGCTGCATCTGCTTTGCGCCGCTCCAGCAGGGTCTGCTGACGGGCAAGTATGTCAACGGGATTCCCGCGGATTCGAGAATCGCGCATGATCCGCGCTATCTGACAAAGGATGCGCTGTCGGAGGAACTCAACAAAAAACTGACAGCGCTCAATGAAATCGCGGTGAAGCGTGGTCAGAAACTGCATCAGATGGCGCTCCAGTGGGTGCTGAGGGATCCTGTGGTCACCTCTGCGCTCATCGGTGCGAGCAGACCGGAACAGGTCGTGGAGAATGTTCAGTGCATTCATGGGCCGGCGTTTACCCAGGAAGAACTGGATGCAATCGACAGACTGACCAGGTAAATACAGACGGGCGGCGCATCGTGCGGAAGCGGGATGCTGACCGCCTGTTTTGAAATCATATGCGGGATGGGAAAAGCTATGCGGGAAATCACAAGAAATGTCATGCATGCCATGCTGGCCATGCAGCGTCATCCCTGGGAACAGGGCGTATGCGGTCAGGCATTGTTTGAAGCAGGGGAAGAGAACCTGTGGGTGTCGGCAGCCCTGGACTCGGTCAAGCGCCAGGACCGCCTGGGCAGGCTGTGCATGCTGGGCGGACGCGTCGATTCAGCGGACCCGGCCTCCGCCGGGGAAATCTGCCTGAGAGCGTGTGAACGCTTCGGACTGCAAGAATGCGGCGATGGAGCAGCGAGGATGCTGCAGTATCTGAAAGAAACAGCGCCGAGAACGGCAGATGGCGTCATCTGTCACAGGAATATGAAGACAGAGGATGGAAGCGTGGACCAGCAGGTCTGGATTGACGGACTGTACATGGTGCCGCCGTTTCTGGCGGCTATGCATGAGATCGATGACGCATGGCGTCAGGTGACCGGGTTTGTCCGGTATCTTCTGGACCCGGAGACTCATGTCTTCTTCCATATCTGGGATGCCGGGAGCGGTACCTTTGTCCGCCGGAAGAGATGGGCGACCGGGACAGGCTGGGCGCTCATGGGCATTGCCCGCGTAGCCGCGTTTGCGGAGGCAGACGGCAGGCGGGACATTGCAGAGGACGCGGACCGTCTCTTTGATTCTGTCCTGGACGGCATGCTCAGGTACAGGACAGAGGATGACACGTTCCATGATGTTCTGGATGAACCGGACACGTTCAAGGATCATACAGCCGGCCTGATGACGGCGGCCGCGGTCTATCGGCGGATTGGAGAGGGCAGGCTGGATGATACCTATCTCCAGGCGGCGGACGCGATTGTCGCCTCGGCAGAAAAGGATATTGACCGGTTCGGGATTATTCACAATGTATGCGGTGCGCCGGACTTTGCGCATCAGGGGACCTCGGCGGAAGCCCAGGCGGCCTGGGTGATGGCGGATGCATGGAAGCAGAAGATCAGCAGATCATAAACAGCATGAAAGAGGAGTGAAGCAGGGATGGACAGCAGGACGATCACAAGGGAACAGCTGGCCGGCATGTTTGACCATACCAACCTGAAAGCCTATGCAACGGATGAAGATTTTGTAAAACTCTGCGGCGAAGCCGAAGCGAACGGATATGCCATGGTGGCGATCAATCCGTCTCCGGTCAGGCTGTGCAGGCAGCTTCTGGAAGGAACGCCGGTTCATGTCGGTGCGGCGATCTCCTTCCCTCTGGGACAGACGACGGTGGAGGAGAAGGTGCAGGAAACCTGCCAGGCCATTGAGGACGGTGCACAGGAGATCGATTATGTGATCAATGTGGGCTGGGCCAAGATGGGGAGGTATGACCTCCTGCGGGATGAAATGATCCGGATCACAGAAGCCTGTCACGAGAAGAATGTCCTGTGCAAGGTGATCTTTGAAATCTGTTATCTGACGGATGAGGAAATCCGGAAGATCGCCGAGATTGCAAAGGAAGTCCGGCCTGATTTTATTAAGACCAGCACCGGGTTCGGCACGTCCGGTGCGACGGTGGAAGCGGTCTGTCTGATGAAGGAGACGGTCGGGGATGCGGTGAAAGTCAAAGCAGCAGGCGGCATCCGGGACTGGGCCACATGCGCGGCGATGATTGATGCCGGGGCTGAGCGCATCGGGACCAGCAGCAGTGCTGCGATCCTGGAAGGCTTTGACAGAGAGCAGGCTCAGAAAAAGTAAGGAGGCGGATTGCAATGCAGAAATCCAGACTGTTCACACTTCTTCCGGAAGCGTATGTCTGTACACCCGACGGCATGGAGATTGACAGAAACGGCGATCTGATTCTGTCCTGCCCCAACTATGCGATGGATGACATGTCGGGCTGCGTGGTACGCATTGACCGGGACAAAAACATCACCAAATGGTTTGATGTCCCTGTGCATCCTGAGACCGGGATTGCCCGGAACATGGGCATTGCCTTTGACAGCAATGGTGATCTGTATATCTGCGACAATCAGGGCTGGAGCGGAAAGCCGGAACTCATGTTCAAAGGCCGCATTCTGAAAATCGAGTTCGATGAAAACAGACAGGTCAAAGCCTGGCATACGGTAGCCGACGGCATGGAACACCCCAACGGGATCCGGATCCGCGGGAAGTATATGTATGTGACGCAGAGCTATCTGACAAAGGTGCCCACCGAGGGCCGGGGGCTGATGAGCTGCGTATACCGCTTTGCGCTCGACGAAAGGGATGTGCATATCACCAATACGCTCGAGGACAAAAATATCTTTGCGACGTTCATCACGCATGACCCTGTCTGCGTATATGGCCTGGACGGGATTACCCTGGACAATGACGGGAACCTGCTGGTGGGCAACTACGGGGATGGAGAGGTCTGGCGGATCTTCCTGAACCGGGACGGGGATTATGTGGAGAGAGAGCTCTACGCGAAGAATCCGGAAGAACTCAATTCCACCGACGGCATGATCATGGACCCGAAGACCGGGAAACTTTATATTGCCGATTTCAACAAAAACGCGATCGTCTGCGTCGACCCGGACAGGACCGTGCACCGCGTGGCCCAGTCGCCGGACTGCGACGGACTCCACGGCGAGCTGGATCAGCCGGGTGAACCGATCATCTGGAACGGACGCATCATTGCAAGCTGCTTTGACCTGGTGACCGATGAAACCAAGGTGAACAAAAGCCATGAGATGCCGGCCACCATGGCGGAACTGGACCTGGAGGATTGATGAGACATGGCTGTCTATCTGATTGCCCACGATATCGGAACATCCGGAAACAAAGCCACGCTGTTTTCAGAGGACGGGCGGATGATTGCCAATACGGTGGCGTCCTATCCGCTCTACAGTGACGGAAACAGAGCAGAACAGGATGCGAATGACTGGTGGCGCGCGGTCTGCACGGCCACTCGGGAACTGCTGAAGAAGAGTGCGGTTTCGCCGGACGACATTGCTGCTGTCAGTTTCAGCGGGCAGATGATGGGCTGTCTGCCGATTGACCGCGAGGGCCGGCCGCTGAGGCGTGCGATTATCTGGGCTGACCGCCGGGCGGATCAGCAGGTGGCACAGATCCGGGAAAAGATGGATGATGCGCACTTCTTTTCCATTGCGGGGCACCGGAATATTTCTTCCTATGGCATGCAGAAGGCCATGTGGATCCGGTCGCAGGAGCCGGAAGTGTATGACAATACGTGGAAATTTCTCAATGCCAAGGATTACATTGTGCTGAAGATGACCGGGAAATGCCTGACGGATGTGTCGGACGCCAACGGCATGGAATGTTTTGATCTGAAGGCCCTGAAATGGTCCGATGAACTGGTGGCCTGCTCCGGGCTCGACGGGGATAAACTGCCGGAGATCGTGCCTTCCACGCATGCGGTTGGGTATGTCACCCCGCAGGCTGCGCAGGAGACCGGTCTTTCGGAAAAGACCATGGTGGTCATGGGGGCCGGTGACGGCGTGGCAGCCAATGTCGGGGCGGGATCTGTGACGCCAGGCACTGTCTACTGCTGTATCGGAACCTCCGCCTGGGTGGCAGGAACCACGGAGCAGCCGCTGTTTGACCCGGAGAGAAGAATGATGTGCTGGGCGCATGCTGTCCCGGGACTGTATTCCCCCAACGGCACCATGCAGTATGCAGGCGGCAGCTATGCGTGGCTGAAAAACACGATCTGCACGCAGGAAGTGGAAAAGGCGCAAAGAGAGGGTGTCAGCCCCTATCAGGTGATTGAACAGGAGATTGAAAAGGCAGCGCCGGGCAGCGGCGGGGTGCTGTTTCTGCCATATCTGATCGGAGAGCGTGCCCCGAGATGGAATGACCGGGCGAAGGGTGTCTATTTCGGCATGACCGCGGACACCTCCAGAGCCGACCTGCTCAGAAGCGTGCTGGAAGGCGTGGCCATAAATCTGGACAAATGTGTGAGCGCGCTGCGTGATACGATGCCGGTTCGGGATGTCACGCTGATTGGCGGCGCATCCTCGAGCAGGGTATGGCAGCAGATTTTCGCAGATGTTTTCAGGGCCAGAGTGCACGTGCCGGACCTGCCTGGAGATGCGAATTCCCTCGGCGCTGCGGTGATTGCAGGGGTTGGCTGTGGACTGTTCCCGGATTTCCGGGTGACAGAGCGGTTTGTCCAGACCAGCCGCACGGTGGATTTTGCCGAGGAAAGGGCGGCCGTCTATGATGGCATGAAGAAGAAGTTTGACAGCGTATATGAAGCACTGATCGATCAATTCTAAAAGGGTGAACAGAGATGGCGGAAACCATGAAAACACTGATTGTTGAAAAGGATGGGTCACTGAGAAGGACCGAAGTGCCTCTGCCGGCTTACACAGAAAGGCAGGCGCTGGTGCGGACAGTGGCATGCGGGATCTGCAACGGAACGGACGCAAAACTCATTCACCGGAAGTTTAAAGGGTTTGAGACGGAGCAGTATCCGGTCATGCTCGGGCATGAGGGCGTCGGTGAAGTCATTGCCGTAGGAAAGGATGTCGTCAGCTACAAAATCGGGGATAAGGTTCTCCTGCCGTTTGTGGGGGATGATCCGATGCGTTATCCGGGCCTGACCTCGGCCTGGGGTGCGTTTTCCGAATACGGGGTGGTCGATGATCTGAAGGCATATCCGGAGGGTGAAGCCCCGGAATGCGCCTATGCGCAGACGGTTCTTCCCTCCTGGGTGGATCCCGTGGACGGGGTTATGATCGTGACCCTCCGGGAAGTGCTCAGCGCCATCCACCGCTTCGGGATATCGCGCGGTGACAGCGTGGCGGTCTTCGGCTGCGGTCCGGTCGGCCTGACCTTCATTCATTTCATGAAGCTGCTCGGCGTGGGGTGCGTGATCGCCTTTGATGTCCGAAAGGAAAAGCTCGCGAGCGCACGGGCCCAGGGGGCGGATGCAGCCTTTGACAGTACGACCTGCACCCCGCAGGACGAAGTCAGGAAGCTCTGCCCGGGCGGCGTGGACTATGTGCTCGATGCGGTTGGCTTCCTGCCGATCATCAATCAAGCCATGACCATGGTCCGGGACAACGGAAAAATCTGCTGTTACGGGATTTCCCCGGACATGGCCATGCAGCTTGAATGGAAGGATGCACCGTACAACTGGCAGCTGCATTTCCAGCAGTTCCCCAGCAAGAAAGAGGAGGGGGCTGTCACCGATCAGATTCTTTCCTGGATGCAGTCCGGAGACGTAGTGCTGAAAGACTATATTTCGGATTATTTCCCTGCAGAGGATATGGAAGCGGCATTCCAAAAGCTCGAACAGAGGGAGATCAGCAAGAAAGGAATTATCGTCTTCTGAGAACAGACAGAATCACATAGAGTATTCGCCGGCATAAAGCTGACATGCCGCATAGTCAAAAAAGAGGCTGCCTCAACCGTTTGCATTTTTGCAAAGGTTTTGAGACAGCCTTTTTTGCAGCATTTTTCTCTGAAGTCAGACTGCAACATGATGCTTTACCGTGTCAGGACAGATGCTGATCATCTGTTTTCAGCAGCGTGGCATAAAACCTGTCAATCACAGTCAGCATGTCATCCGGCAGACGCTTTCTGCCTTCAGCAGCGATCGCCTCGGGTACGCCGTACAAGGCTTCCGCCATGCTGCCAGCAATGCAGGTCAGGGTATCGCAGTCCCCGCCCAGAGAAACTGCGGTCCGGATGACATCCTCAAAATCCTCTCCTTCCATAAACGCGGTGACCGCTTCAGGTACGGTCTGCTGGCAGGTTTCCACATGGAAGTAGCCGGGACGGATTTGCTTGCAGGTTCTGGACAGATCATAGTCAAACTCCCGAATGATATATGTCCGGATGGCGTCTTTGCTGCAGCCGGTGCGCGCCATGAAAATGGCACTGGCGGTCGCTTCTGCGCCTTTGATGCCTTCGGGATGATTGTGAGAAACCTCCGCAGTCAGTCGGGCGATATGGCGTGTTTCTTCCAGTGTGTCAAACAGCCACCCTGCGGAGGAGACACGCATGGCGCTTCCGTTGCCGAAACTGCCATAAGGTTTGGGATCGTTGCTATGCAGCCAGTAGTAGAACATGCTTCCGTATCCGGCATCGGGATAGCGTGCACCCCATTTCTGCATGGAATGCACCAGCGTCTGCCGGATTTCCTCATCGCTCTTTCCCATCGAATCCATCAGCGCTTCCGCTACGGCGACGGTCATAACGGAATCATCCGTAAACTCGGATTTCTCGATAAACAGCGGAAAGATTTTGGTTTTGCTTCCCATGTCAAATTCATACGGGCTACCAATCATGTCGCCCAGGATTGCTCCGATCATGAGATCAGCCTCCCTCTCGTGTGATGATCTGATTATACAGGAAATCAAAAAGAAAGTGGTCGTCTGTCAGGCGACAAATCGTCCACTTTCGGTAAAGCGTGAAGTACGGGCGGCGTTTGTCAGGCGTAGGGATCATGTGCGCGGACAGGCGGGTTCTGCGTGACTTTGCCATCCCAGGCAGATGAGAGGATCACTGAAACAGATCGATATATTCTCCGTAACCTTCTTTTTCAAGATCCGCAAGCGGTATGAAGCGCAATGCCGCGGAATTAATGCAGTACCTCAGTCCGCCGCTTTCGCGGGGGCCGTCGTTGAATACATGCCCGAGATGGGAACCTGCTTCGCTCGAACGCACCTCTGTGCGGATCATACCGTGGGAAAAGTCTGTGCTTTCTGCGACGGCTTCCTCGGTGATGGGGCGGGTAAAGGCCGGCCAGCCGCAGCCGGAATTGTATTTGTCCATGGATGTAAACAGCGGCTCACCGCTGACGACATCCACATACAGGCCGGTTTCAAAGAAAAGGTCATACCGCCCGGTAAAGGCGCGCTCGGTGGCGGCATTCTGCGTGACTTCATAGGCAAGGTCCCCGATGCGGCTGCGCAGTTCCGCGGACGTTTCTTTCCCGGCATCCTTTTTCTGTTCAAGGAAGAACAGTTCACGGGGAATATGGCAGTACCCGGCAGGATTCCGGTCCAGATACTTCTGATGATACGCTTCTGCAGGAAAAAAGTTTTTCAGTTCCCCGACTTCGACAGCCAGTGCTCTGCCGGCCTTCTTTTCCTGGTCCTGCATCACCGCTTCAATCTCCGACAGTTGACTTTCCTCCGTGTAGTAGATGCCGGTGCGGTACTGAATGCCGCGGTCGTTGCCCTGCTGATTGACAGAGAGGGGATCGATGATGCGGAAATAATAGTTCAGAAGATCTGTCAGAGCAATCTGATCGGGGTCATACCGGACTTCCACCGTCTCCGCGTGGCCGCTGCCGCTGCAGACCTCCGCATAGGTCGGCGCGGTGTCGGGGCCGTTGGCATATCCGGTCTTTGTGGCTGCAACACCGGTAAACTGGTCAAAATATTTCTGGACGCCCCAGAAGCACCCGCCTGCGAGATAGATGGTTTGCATTCCTTGTTCCTCCTGTGATCCGGATGACTGCGTCTCAGTGCGGCGCACATCCGGATGTTCGGCGGTGCATCCGCTCAGCAGGCACGCCATCAGAAGCAGTGCGAGCATGCGGAAAAATCGATGTCTGTTCAGCGGCCATCCCTCTTTTCGTATCTGTCCCTGCTGCCGCCGAAAGTAGAGGAAGACGGCACGGTCAGGACAGTTTTTTCTTTCCTGCAACGGAATCTCAGAGTTATTGACAGGCAAAACTCCTTCCGATACAATCTTAATAGATAAGGAATCCGTTGTAAAGCTTGATTTCTTATCTTGGAAACAGCACGGAGAAAACCACCGGGCAGACAGATGACGGTATGTGGTGGTTCCCGGGTAAAGCAGAATGGAGGACAGGCCGCCATGAACAGTCTGGAACTGGTCCGTCATCGCCGGAGCGTGCGCACGTTTGACGGGAATCCGCTGCGTGCGGAGGACGCGGAAAAGATCCTGCGCTTTGCAGAGGGAATCGAAACGCCCTACAATATTCCCATCTCCTGGAAGCTGCTCAGCGCAAAGAAAGACGGGCTTTCTTCTCCCGTGATTGTGGGTACGGACACCTACATTGCAGGAAAACTCCAGCGGCAGAAGTATGCCGAGGAGGCATTTGGCTACGCATTTGAGAAACTGGTGCTGTATGTCGAGTCCCTGGGTATCGGGACCACCTGGATTGCCGGCACTATGGACCGCCCGGCCTTTGAAAAGGCTATGGATCTGCAGGACGGCGAAGTGATGCCCTGTGTCAGCCCACTGGGATATCCCGCGAAAAAGATGTCGCTCAGAGAAACCATGATGCGCAAGGGTATCCGGGCCGACAGCCGGAAGGCGTTTTCGGAGCTGTTCTTTGACCGGAGCTTTGACACGCCGCTTTCTGAACAGGTGCCCTGCCGGGATGTGCTGGAAATGGTGCGCTGGGCGCCCTCTGCTGTAAACAAGCAGCCCTGGCGCGTGGTGATCGACGGAACGAAAGCGCATTTCTATGAGAAGCAGACCAAAGGCTTTGAGGATGCGTCCGGATGGGATCTGCAGAAGGTGGATCTCGGGATTGCGATGGCGCATTTTGCGTGCGGCATGGAGGATCAGGTCAGCCTGTGCGTGGAGGACCCGGGACTTTCCGCTCCCGAAGGCACACGGTATATCGCCACAATGATCACACAGGCCTGATACGCGTGATACTGGCAGATCACTGCCGAAAGGCGTGACTGACAATATACAATCTGACACCAAGAAGAAACATGGAGGGAAACAGCATGATTTACGATTACACATTGACAACCGGCAAGGGCGAACAGCTGAATCTGAAGGATTATGAAGGCAAGGTGATCCTGGTGGTGAACACAGCCACCGGATGCGGCTTCACGCCTCAGTATGCCCCGATCGAGCAGCTCTATAAGGATTATCATGGCAAGGGACTGGAAATTCTGGACATCCCCTGCAATCAGTTTGGCGGCCAGGCCCCCGGTACGGACGAAGAAATTCATGAATTCTGCACCCTGCATTTCAATACCACCTTCCCGCAGATGAAGAAGGCGGATGTGAACGGCGAAAACGAACTGCCGCTGTACACCTATCTGAAATCCCAGAAGGGTTTCGCCGGATTCGGACCACATCAGTACAAGGACCTGCTGGAAAAGATGTTTGCCGAAAAGGATCCGGAATGGGACAAGAAACCGGATATCAAGTGGAATTTCACCAAGTTTGTTGTTGACCGTAAAGGCAATGTTGTTGCCCGTTTTGAGCCGACTGCTGACATGGCTGAAGTGGAAGCATGTGTCAAAGCACTTCTGTGAGGATCAGGAATCACTGAACAGTGAACTTTATTTCTATGGCTTTCTGAAAAAGGGCTGCCTCTGGTGAGACAGCCCTTTTTCATGTACAGATATTTCATGATGCGGCAGGAAGGCAATCCTGAAAAAACGTTCCGGTGCCAGATGGTACCGGAACGCAGGGGTGATGAAGTTACGCGGGCTGAATGTTTTTCCGCTGAGCTATGAAGCTGCTGGCAATGCTCAGCAGGCAGGCGACGGCGAAGAAAATACCGTAGACAATCACAGCCTGTGCATTGCCGCCGATGAAGTTAACACCGTTCCAGATATCGGAGAGTGTAGGCAGTCCCTTATAGAGATGCCAGGAGAATCCGCAGCCGAGGAACGGAGCGCAGAACAGCGGAGCGGCAGAGAAATCAGAGAAGCAGTTGAGGTAGCCGAAAGCAATGCCGGCAGCCATCAGAGCAATGGTGATCCAGGAAAAGGTGATGTCTCCAAGGTCTGTGGCAATCATACCGACAGCACCGATAAGAGCGGCCAGACAGGCGATGAGCCCCAGATAAAAGCCCAGCGTACGGGCAATGAATACGTTCTTCATGATGCCTTCCTCCCTTTCTTCTGCTTGAGAGCGCTGACGGTGTACAGTGCTGCAAACAGTACAGTGAGTGCGCCGAGTACGCCGATGATGCACTTCATAGCGGTCTGCCACCACGGTACGAAGTTCTGTACGGCGGTTTCACGGGTCAGACCGTTGACCAGATTGGAATTGGCCATGGCATAGTAGAAATTTTAGTTTGCCCGGCGCAGTGCCTGCAGGACATAGCCGTCCTTGTTCTTGACCAGATATTTGAGGATTTCGGTGGAGCGGCCGGTATCCGCATTGAAGGTGTCAGAACCGGCGACCAGGCAGGGCACAGTGTACACATCCTTGGCACCTTTGACAGAGTTGGTGATGGTGACACCCTTGAAGCCCCATTCTTCACGCAGAACGCCTGTGCAGGTGGCAGCATTCTGATACATGGTTTCCAGACCGATGCGGTTGAAGGACATCATGGTGTCCAGTGCGCCGCCCTTGGTGAATGCACCTTCAAAGCCCTTCAGAGAGTTCTGGCGGTAGGTCTGCTCGCTGGCAAACGTGCACAGGCCGGCACGGTTGGTTTCCTGATCGTTGGCGACAAAGTGCTTGATGGCGGCGTTCACGCCCTTGGCCTGCATGGCGGCCACCTGGGAGGCGCCCATGAGGTAGGACAGAACGCTGTCCTCGGAATAGTACTCGAAGTTGCGTCCGGAGAACGGCGTGGCGGTGATTCAGGTGACCAATTACTTTGTGCCGGGGAATGTGGCAGAGGATTCCATGCCCCAGACGTCCAAGGGGGATTTCCTGAAGCACGGCTACGGCATGCGCTCCATTGAGTATGTGGCGCAGAAGTACGATGGGCTCATGCGCTTCCAGACGGAGGACAATCTTTTTCACCTCAATATCTGCATTCCGATTGCAGAAAAGGAATAACGGAAAAAGGCTTTGCGCAGCGAGTGCGGCCAAGCCTTTTTCAATTGGGCAGGGGAAATTGTCTGAAAGCAAACTGCACTCAGGTGGAACACCGCCCACAGTCTGAGCACCCGCTGCAGACCAACTGCATGCCGCATTCCCGGCAGCGAGCCGCGTAATGCGGGTGGTACAGTTCCTCCTCCGGGATCGGCGTGCCCCAGGTATCACAGAGCCTGAAATCGATGGGCTTTCCCTGAAAGCTCAGTCCGGACAGGGCGGCCTGGCGGCTCTGGACAGCACTTTCCTCAATGCAGTAGAGTTTCCCGTCCTTGACAAAGCGTCTGCCGGTGGAACAGAACACGAACGTCACCTGAAACGCCAGGCATTCGTCGTGCAGCCTTTTGACCCACTCATAATGGCAGGGACGTGCGCCGCCATAGTTCTCTCCGTCGCACAGGACCTGCTCGATCTGGCCTGAGGGCAGGTATTGCTGAATGCTGACCGGCCCGATGAACGGAGCGCACATGATGCCTTTGTGCCGGAAAGGGAGGGAGAGGAGGATCGGAATGCGTTCATCCGCCCGTTTCTGGTTCTCGCAGGTCACATTGAGCATGACATTTTCCCAGCCCTCGCCCCAGTCCGGAGGAAGGCAGCGTGCCACACGCTCCGGGCGCTTGGTGAGCAGGAAGAATTTGACGTCGGGGCGTCTTGCCATGATGTCCCAGGCCTCTGCGCGCCACGGATCCGCCTCTTCCAGAAAAAAGTCGGATGTCATGCACACGCGCAGCATTTCTCCGCTTCTGACTTTGTAGGCCTTGTTTTTGCCTCTCGACAGGGGATAGCGGAAGCCGACACCTGTTCGGTAGATATTGCTGCCGTCTTTTCCACGCTGGGCGTCAAGGTAGTACATGTAACAGTTTTCACAGCCTTCACTGCATTTTCTGCAGCCGTGCCATGGGTTCCAGATATCGTGCAAGGGTTACTCCTTCTGCTTTTTGGCGGACTTTCTGACTTCTTCGTGGTAGAAATAATTGCAGACAACGGGCGGCTCTCCAAAAGGAGAACGATGCTGATCATCATCCCGCAGATACAGCATGCCTTCCCGGGCCGTATACTCCCGGATTTCCTGATCCAGAGCCGTCCAGTATGCACGGCTTTTTCTGGTATAGATCTCGTGATAGAGTCCGTCGAGTTCCGGGTGATGGACATGAATCCAGTCGAGGATCCTGCCCCTGTAATCCCCGCGCAGATTCAGGTTTTCGAGCCAGACCAGATTGCACTGTCCTTTGACCCGCTCGATGATGGAGATGACATCGGTGATGCCGGGAAAAATGGGGGAAATGAAGCAGGTCGACTGGATGCCGGCCTCATAGAACTGACGCATGGCCTCGAGCCTGCGCTCAATGCTGACGGCCCGGTCCATTTCTTTGCGGAACGCTTCATCGAGCGTGTTGATGGACCAGGAGACGTGCGCGCTCGGAAACTGGCGGATAAGATCCAGATCGCGCAGAATCAGGTCGGACTTGGTGGAAATGCTGATGCTGATGCCTGTATCCAGCAATTGTTCGAGCAGCGCACGTGTGCGTCCGTATTTCTTTTCCAGCGGCTGATAAGGATCGGTGACGGAACAGAAGAACGCCTCTTTTCCGGTATATTTTCCGGGTTTTCTGATTTCCGGCCAGTTCTTCACGTCAACAAATTCTCCCCAGGGCTCGGGGTGATTGGTAAAGCGCTTCATGAAGCTGGCATAGCAGTATTTGCAGGCATGGCTGCAGCCCACATAGGGGTTGACGGCAAAGTCCGATACCGGCAGATTGGTTTTTGTCATGATGTCCCGGACGTCGATTTCCTGAATGATCATCGTGTATGCTCTTTCCTGTTTTCTTTTTTGTACAGACTGTCCTCATAGCGGAAACCCCAGTTCATGATGGCATAGAAGACCGGCAGGAGATCACGGCCCATCGGGGTCAGGGAATACTCCACATGCGGAGGAATCTCATTGAACTGCTCCCGGCTGATCAGGCCATCCTCCTCCAGCTCGCGCAGCGCTTTGGTCAGCATGGTGTTGGTGATGCCGGGCAGATCCCTCTTCAGCTGGCCGAAGCGGACCGTGTCATGGATGCACATTTCATACATAATCTGGGACTTCCATCGGCCCTGCAGCATCAGGAGCAGGGGTGTGACGGGACAGTGGCCGTCATTTGTGACAATGCCCTGCCGGATATTGACAAGGTAGTCCTCATAGGTCATGTAGGTTTTCTGCTGATTCTCCATCCTGATTCCCTCCGTATTTCTTCCATGAAAGCACGCGCCTGATCATGCCGTCCGCATCGAGCACACCGAAGGCAAAGCCTTTCCGGACCAGCTGGGGCGGAAGATACTCATCATACTTTTCAAAGACCGGGTTTTCTCCGGGATAGACCAGTTCCATGGGGTCCAGCGGTTTTTCCGCTTCGCTGCAGACGATGGAATAGAAGGCGTCTTCATCCACCTGCATGGTGAACTGCATATAGTAGGGGCGGGCAGCATTCAGGCCTTTCAGGCTCAGCTGCTTTGCACAGCGGATTTTAAGAAAGCGCTCCAGGGCAATGAAGGCATAACTGCCCAGCCAGGGAAACAGGGCCCACATCTTCCCTCCGAGATGCACCAGAGGCCGGCGGGACATCTGTGATTTCTGAAATACCTCCCTTGCCTGGGCAAGCCGGCACTGGGCATGCGGCATCAGATAGGGATACAGGCGGTCTCCCGAAAGCACCTCGTGCATCTTTTCCAGGATCCGGGTGTGAATGTCACCGGCAACCAGCCCGAAAAAGGCGGGGATATTTCCCTTGACGAGCGTGCAGTATACGTTCCTGCGCTCGTGATCCACCTCATCCACAACCCAGACGCGGCCGGCAATGGCAATCTTGTCTCCGACAGGCGGCGGCTTGACGATGGTGCCAAGCTGTTCGGAACCGGAACGGACCGTGTATTCGATATTTTCCTGAAACACCGCATAGAATTTATACTGACTGACGATGCGCTCCCCGGCCAGGCCGAGAATGAGACCGCCCTGTTCAGTGCGCTGGATATGATCGGTTTCCAGCAGGTGATGCAGAAGCATGCGGTAGTCATCCTGCGTAACCCTGTGAAAGCAGCTCAGCGTCAGCACGCGGGATGCCAGTTCAGCGGGTGTCATTTCCCCGCAGGAAGCCAGTGTACTCATGGTCTGGTGATAGAGCAGGCTGTAGGGCAGCCTGTCCATGCGCGGAGGTTCGACAAATCGTTCTTCCGCATACAGCTGCACCAGGGAAATGCCCTGCACCAGGCGCCAGGGGATGGTGTCGGGCAGCATGGCCCGGGCCTCCTGGTGATCCTCGCGCATCACGAACCACATTTCCGGCGGGTCGCCCCGGCGGCCGGTGCGTCCCATGCGCTGGAGGAAACCGGAGACAGTGAACGGTGCGTCAATCTGGAACGCACGCTCCAGGCGGCCGATGTCAATGCCCAATTCCAGCGTGGCCGTGGCGCACACGGACATCAGGGAGTCGTCATCCTTCATCTCCTCCTCGGCACTCTCTCGGTAGGAGGCGGAAAGGTTGCCGTGGTGGATCAGAAAACGGTCAGGTTCATGGTTGACTTCACAGTACTGCCGCAGATTCTGGCAGACGGACTCGCATTCTTCGCGCGAGTTGGTGAAGACCAGGCATTTCTTGCCCCGGGTATGCTCAAAAATGTACCCGATTCCCGGGTCTGCGCTCTGCGGTGCCTGGTCGGTGGCAGGCTCCATGACCGGTGAATCAGCGGGAGGCTCCAGTCCTTCATCGGCCTGGGGTGCTGTGCTGTAGAAATGCTCCATGCTCAGGCGCCAGACTTCCCGTCCGCCGTCGAACTTTGGAATAATGGTTCCCCTGCCGCTGCCGGCGGCGAGGAATTTGCCGGCATCCTCGGGATTGCCGATGGTTGCGGACAGTCCGATCCGGCGGGGCCTGCAGCCGGCCAGACGGCACAGGCGTTCTATCAGGCAGAAGGTCTGCAGTCCGCGGTCCGCACGGAGGAGCGAATGGATTTCGTCGATCACAATGAAGCGCAGATCGGCAAAGAGGGAAGGAATCTCCATATGCTTGTTGATCAGCAGCGCTTCGAGAGATTCCGGCGTGATCTGCAGAATGCCGGAGGGGTGCCTGAGGAGTTTCTGCTTCCGGGACACGGCGGCGTCCCCGTGCCAGCGGGTCACCGCAATGCCTTCCTCCTCGCACAATTCATTGAGGCGTCCGAACTGATCGTTGATCAGGGCCTTGAGCGGGGCGATGTACAGAACACCGACGGTGCTCGAAGGATTCTCGTCGAGCAGGGTCAGGATGGGAAAGAAGGCGGCTTCTGTTTTGCCGGACGCGGTGGAAGCGGTCAGCAGCACGTTTTCCTCTGTGCCGAAAATGGCTTCCCCCGCTGCGTTCTGCACACCCCTCAGGCTTTGCCAGCCGGAGCGGTAAATGTAGTCCTGGATAAACGGTGCATATCGTTCAAATACGTTCATAGCGTAAACTCCACATATCCCGGGTCAGCATCATCCGGGACGGCATCCGATTTGGAGAAGGAAAACTCATCGGACCCAAGGAGAGCGGAAAGCTCCTGGTCCGGATGCTGCACGAGCAGGTCCAGCAGTTCAATGAAGTCCCGGATGACTTCACGCGGTGTGATATTCTGGTCGGCACCGATGCGGCCGTATTCTGTCTGGATAAAGGCAGACAGATCCTCGGTGGTTACGGTCCGGGTGTAGGCATACAGCCCTGCATGCATGTCGGCCAGCTTCTCGCACAGCACCAGCATTTCCTCCGCAGTGAGCGGTTCCAGACGGATGACGGGGGCCAGCATGTCGCGTGCGCCGGGCTTTGAGAAACGACCTTCGGCCAGACGGGAACGCAGGGCCTCATAGCTGTAAATGCCCCGCCGTTTGTCCTCAAGCGCCTGGGGCGTAGCGCACATGATGATGCCCAGATATCTGGCCTTGCCCTGAAGCGTGTCGTTGTACATGGTCAGCAGCTTTTCATAGTTGTACTGCCGGGTGACGGTGTTGGGGATCTTGTAGAGGTTGACCAGCTCATCCACCATGATCATCATGCCCTGATACCCGGCCAGGCGGAAGAAAGCCGAAAACAGTTTCAGATAATCGTACCAGTCGTCATCGGTGATGATGACATGGACGCCGAGTGCCTCACGGGCTTCGCTCTTGAGGGTGTATTCTCCGCGGAACCAGCGGAGAACCTTGCCTTTGGTCTCATCGTCTCCGCTGATATATGCATGATAGTAGGCCGAGAGCAGGCGGCCGAACTCAAACCCGTGCACGAGTTCGCTGACCGAAGCGGTCACGGCAAAGATCTTTTTGTCCGTGGCCTGGGAAAGGGCGGGATCGTCCGCCGGGAGGCCTGTCTCCTGCATGGCCTCATTCTGCACCGCGCTGATCCAGCGGTCCAGGATCAGGGTCAGAGCGCCGCCTTCCGGTTTCGTCTTCGTGGACAGGTTCCCGATCAGCTCGCGGTATGTTGCCAGCCCCTGGCCGTGCGTGCCCTGCAGGCGGCGCTCCGGAGAGAGGTCGGCGTCGGCCACGATAAAGCCGCGGTCCATGACATAATTGCGGATGGTCTGCAGAAGGAAGCTTTTTCCGCTGCCATAGCGTCCCACGATAAAGCGGAAGGATGCGCCGCCCTCGGCAATAATTTCCACATCCCGGAGCAGGGCTTCGATCTCATGTTTGCGGCCGACCGTGATGTAGGGCAGACCGATGCGGGGAACGACGCCGCCCTTGAGTGAGTTGAGCACCGTCTGGGCAATTCGCCGGGGTACTTTTTGCTGCATTGTCATTCTGATTTTCCTCCAAGCAGTTCAGAGAGATCTTCCCGGTAATCTTCCACCAGGGAGAGCGTATCATGGTCACATTCGAGTATGTTGTCACCGAAGACATCAAACAATGCCTCGTTGATGCTGTCTGCGGTGATGGTGGGCATCAGTCGGTGTGCACGGAGCAGAGCATCCGCCGGTTTTCCGATGAGCAGGAGACGCAGGATCTGAAGCTGGGTGCTGTCCAGAGGCAGGTCAGGAGATGCTTCTGTTTCAGGAGGCGCGGTCTGCGTGACCGGGGGCGTTTCGGCTGCTTCTTCCGCATCCCGCTCTTCATCGGTGAGCAGACTGTCCCGGGTGATCAGGGCATCCTGGCGGATCTGTTCGAGTGCAGACAGATCCAGGACGAGTTTCGGGCGGGCCGCTTCAGCGGCCGCGGCCTGATCGGCTGCAATGACTGCCTGTACACACGGGGCTGCCCAGAGGTCGTCCGGGTTGTCTTTGAGATAGCCTCCCGTTTTCAGGTAACGGCGCAAAAGCAGGTCTGTCTGCCGCAGCAGGCCGTGGAACCGTGTTTTGAGGAAGGGCGTGCTGTCATAGGAAAGCATCTGCCAGACGCCCTGCTGACAGAGATAGCTGCGGCATGGATTCAGCTGATAGGTCCGATCCTCCGGTGTGCCCTGCCAGCAGTAGACGGCATTGGCAAACGGATACCAGGCAGAGGGCTTCCGGTCTCCGAAACAGAAGGAAAAGAGGCTGTTATCCCCGGCGTGCCCGTCCTGCAGGGTCTGCTTCCATACAGCGGAGAAAAGATGCATGCCTTTTTCCGACGCCTTCCGGATGACCGGCGAGCGCGCGGGACGATTTCCGTCCAGAAGGCACAGGGCGGAAAAGACTTCCTCATCGGTATGGTCTTCCGGCACACGCAGAACGCTCAGTGCCTGATCCCGCTCCAGCACGGCCGGATCAGCATACTTCTGCACGGTTTCAGGGGGAAGACCGTGCACGATAGCCAGCTCTGCCATCCATCTTTTCAGGTTGTGGCGCATCTGCTCATCCCCGAAGCCCCTGTCGAGAAAACCGTGTTCAAATGCCTCCAGTTTCTCAAGCGCATCTTCCGGAGAACGCGCGCCGACAAGATTCAGCAGTTCATAAATGTAGAGATAGGCACCGGACGGTGCAATCGGCTGGAAGGTTCCTTTTCTCAGGGAAGTGCGCCAGGTGAAATATACGCGCAGCTGCCGGGTGGTCAGATCATGATATGTCGGGAAATATCCCGGGATGAACAAAGGGTCGGGGTAGTCCGCATGATCTTCAAAATCGGCCATATATACTGCCTGACGGTAGAAGTTGGCCGCTTTGGCATGGAGCGAATTGCTGCCGTACTCGTAGAGATGATTCATCTGGCGGATGCGCTCGGGAAAGACGTCCGCCTCCTGACGCGCATCCTGGCGGGTGAAGGGGATCGGCGTGTCCCGGTGGACGTTGAATACCGACTGGAAAAGGTTTTCCAGAACCATGGTAAAACCGCGCTGATCACCGGATGTAAAAGCCCGGTCAAAGAGCCGGAAGACCACTTTGCGGTCTGTTTCCCGGGAAAAGGTAATGCTGATCCATTTCGGACCTTTCATGCGGATCGGCCGGGAGAGGTACGGCAGATGGAATTCAGAGAGCGTCTGCTGACCGCATTTCAGGTCGCAGCGCTCTGCCACCCCGTCCAGGTCAGGGTCCCACTGCCGCATCAGCAGTGCCACCCATTTCCCGGTCTGAGGATGAACAAGAACGGAAAAGCCCGGGAACTCGGCCCACTTGTGCTGCTCCTCGATATGATATTTTTCTCTGGCATACAAAACCAGCTCGGACAGTTCCATTCTGTCACCTCCACTGTATGATTGTGCCTGTCTTTCTGTCAGACGGTAGCATTATTGTACCATGTTGTGAGATGATATCAAGTACACAGTTGTTTCATACATGGTATAAAAAATGTACCGGTCATTCCCGGACAGGTTTGGGAGGCGGTCTGCCAGGCGAAATGTACCCGGGAGAGCAGGCTTCTGGAAAGACAATGGAAAAACAACATACCTATTGACATAGTAGGTGAATGCAATTATAGTGTGCACATGATATACGGAAGGAGGCAATGAAAGATGAACCGCATTTCTGCACTCGGAAACCATTTCTTCATGTGCTGTCGAATGCTGATCTCCCGGGCATGGAATATGGCTGGGTCATTCGGCTGCGCATCTTTATGCCTCCGTATGACGAATCTCTGACATTGCAGAGAATAGAACATGCCATTTGCCCGGGAGTACAGACATTCCGGGTTTTTTGATGTGTTGATCACCTTGAAATAAAAGATTATCGGGAGGTACACCATGAGTCAGTATCAGTTTGAAACGCTTCAGCTTCACGTAGGACAGGAACAGGCAGACCCCGCAACCGACGCAAGGGCAGTGCCGATTTATCAGACAACATCCTATGTTTTCCACAACAGCCAGCATGCGGCAGACCGCTTCGGCCTGGCCGACCCCGGCAATATCTACGGGAGACTGACCAATTCCACGCAGGAAGTGCTGGAAAAACGCATCGCAGCGCTCGAAGGCGGAAGCGCTGCACTGGCCGTTTCCTCGGGTGCGGCCGCGATTGCCTACACGATTCAGGCCCTGGCGGCCAACGGCGGGCATATTGTTGCACAGAAGACCATTTACGGCGGAACGTATAATCTTCTGGCCCATACCCTTCCCCAGTACGGCATCAGCACAAGCTTTGTGAATGTGCATCAGCTTTCGGAAGTGGAAGAGGCCATCCAGGAGAATACACGGGCTGTCTTCCTGGAAACGCTCGGCAATCCGAACAGCGACATTCCGGATATTGATGCTGTGGCAGAGATTGCCCATCGGCACGGCATCCCGGTGGTGATTGACAATACCTTCGGCACACCCTACCTGATCCGCCCCATTGAGCACGGTGCGGACATTGTGGTGCATTCGGCCACGAAATTCATCGGAGGACACGGCACGACGCTGGGCGGCATCATTGTGGAATCCGGGAAGTTCAACTGGAAGGCCAGCGGAAAGTACCCGAATATCGCCGATCCGAATCCCAGCTATCACGGCGTATCCTTCTATGACGCCGTGGGCCCGGCAGCCTTTGTCACCTTTGTCCGGGCCATTCTTCTCCGGGATACCGGGGCAGCGATTTCACCGTTCAATGCGTTCCTGCTCCTGCAGGGTGTGGAAACGCTGTCGCTTCGCCTGGAGCGGCACGCATGGAACACGAAAAAGGTGGTCGAATATCTCTCGAAGCATCCGCTTGTGGAAAGAGTCAATCATCCTTCTCTTCCGGACCACCCGGATCATGCACTGTATGAAAAGTATTTTCCGAACGGCGGCGCATCCATTTTCACCTTTGACATCAAAGGCGGGAAAGAGGAGGCCTGGAAATTCATTGACAGCCTGAAGATCTTTTCACTCCTTGCCAATGTGGCGGATGTGAAGAGTCTGGTCATTCACCCGGCCAGCACAACGCATTCCCAGCTCTCCGAGGAGGAACTGCTCGATCAGGGCATTCGTCCGAACACCATCCGCCTGTCCATCGGCACCGAGCATATCGATGATATTCTCGCTGATCTGGAAGAGGGGTTCCGCGCCATCTCGTAATGCAGCGGGATCAGAGGGCAAACTGAAAAACGAAACATTCTGAGGTGCTGTTCAGCCATGCTTCACGGTTCCCAGCCCATGAAAAGCGCTCAGCACAGAAAAAACACTGCCGGCGCGACAGAAACTGATCTGTCGGCCGGCAGTGTTTTCATGCTTTTCTCACTTTATCCAAATGAATGAGGACCGGCATGCGGTCAGCCTGTCAGGGCATGCACTGATCTGCGATGGCAGCCAGGTCCAGCCCGTCAGGGTCTGTGGTGGCAACAGAGAGCGAATACATGCGCCGGGATGCGGCATCGTACCACAGGCACAGTTCCGCCCAGTCCACGCTGCCCGTTCTGGCCTGTCCAATGGTGCCGCGGCAGCCGCGGACCTCGACGTCCTCCTCGTTCTCCCAGGCAAAGTACATGCCGGAGATGTTCATGAGTTCTCCGTCGGCAAGCTTGGCCGGCTGGATTCTTGCACAGAATTCATCCCCGTCCAGGTTAAAGAGCATTTCAGCGAGCCCTTCATCCTTCAGATAGCGGTAGATGACCTGTTCAGCACCTTCCGGCACAGCAAAGTCCAGGCCGGATACGTCCATGAGCTGCTCTGCGGTCAGTTCCTCCCATGGATTTGGCAGAGTGAGTGCACCGACGGGCGGAAAGCCCACGAAGCCGCTGGAGTTCTTTTCACTGTACAGGAAATAGTTATCCAGCGTATCCGATGCAGGCTCCGCCTCGGCCGCATGGGCCCAGAAAAGCATATCCTCGGTCATAGCGGATGCCGGCATGCCCGGCGCAAAGAGCAGCATGATGTCGCCAGCGCTGATGCCGTAGGGTTCGGAAATGACATAGCGGATGCCGTCTTCAATGGATTCCTCACCGGGCTGACCGTCCGTTTCAAGGGAATCCACGGCGACTTTCCAGGTGTTTTCATCCACCTTTTCCACCAGGTGCATCTGTCCTGTGAAGGAACAGAGATAGACCGTGCCGTCCGGATAGGTTTCTGCGGTTTCTCCCATTTCACTGTCATGGTATTCACCGCTGAACGTGCCGTCGGGCAGGATGCGCATATCGGCAGACCAGCCGCCAACGCCGCTGGAGAAAGACCATTCCATGCCATAGAACTGGCTGAAGAAGGAATCGGATGTTTCGCCGTATGCACCAGCCGTGCCGAGCAGAAGTGTCAGGCACAGCATCCAGGTTACGATTTTTTTCATTTTTTTTCCTCCCTGAAGGCTTCGAGCCTTCATAGATAGATACGAAGTGAAAAGCAAAATGGTTCCCGGTATGGGAAAGAAAAAGCACGTCCTGTGCGGAACCTCTGCCAGAAACGCTGTTCCCGTCCGGCTTGAATCCGCACGATCCGCATGGTACCATGTGGCTGATCAGAGTGTGCCGAAAAGAAGAAACGGAGGGGCATGCGGATGGAAATGCTGAAAGAAGAACTGCACACGCCGATAACCGGAACGTTTGATGCTGTGGTGGCAGGGGGCGGCGTAGCAGGGATCGCTGCAGCACTGGCTGCGGCCCGTCACGGTGCGAAGGTCCTACTGCTGGAAAAACAGTACCTGCTCGGCGGCCTTGCGACAGCGGGACTCGTGACGATCTATCTGCCCCTGTGTGACGGCATGGGGCATCAGTTGTCCTTCGGCCTGGCAGAAGAACTGCTGCGCGCCTCCATCCGTCTGGGAGCGGAGGCGGAATACCCGAAAGCCTGGCTGGAAAACGGAAGCATGGAAGAAAAGATGCGGCACAGGTATCGGGTGCGCTACAATGCTCAGCTCTTTGCCATCGAAGCGGAAAAGATGCTGCAAAAAGAGCATGTGACCATCCTCTATGGTGCATCGGTCTGCAGGACTCAGGTGGAAGACGGACGGATGACGGCAGTGATTGTGGAGCACAAATCCGGACGGGAGGCAATCCGGGCACGCACGTTTGTGGATGCAACCGGGGATGCCGATCTGTATCATCTCTCGGGTGAGGAGACGGTGCTTTTCGGTCCGGGAAACATTCTGGCCGCCTGGTATTATTCCCACGGGCAGTCCGGTTTTGATCTGAATGTGCTGGGGCTTGCAGAGATCCCCGAGGAAGACCGGACGGAAGAATCGAGACCGCTTATCAGCAGACGGTTTCAGGGTGTGGACGGCTGGGAAGTCAGTGAAATGGTCCAGCTCGCGCACGACCAGATCCTGCGTCAGGTCATGGAGCGGCGCAAAACAGATGCATCCTATGTACCGGCCACGGTGGCTACCATCCCGCAGCTGCGCATGACGCGCAGGATTGCGGGCATATCCACCATGGATACCGCGGATGATCATATGGACAAACCGGACAGCATCGGGCTGATCGGGAACTGGAAAAAGAACGGTCCGGCCTATGCAGTGCCTTTTTCAGCACTCTGCGGCAGGGGCATCCGCAACCTGATCACGGCAGGCAGAAGCATCTCTTCCACGGATGCGATGTGGGATGTAACCCGGGTCATTCCTGCCTGCGCCGTGACAGGCCAGGCAGCCGGAACGGCTGCGGCCCTGACGGATGATTTTTCACTGCTTCCTGTGGAAAGCCTTCAGAAGGTGCTTCTGGAGGATGGGGTCCGGCTGACACTTGAGGAAGTCGGCCTGACAGGGAAAACCTGAAAAAACAGCGCGCCATGCACAAGTGCCCTCATGTTCATTGCAGGTATCTGTGAGGTGCCCATGCTGCTCCTGATCCGGCGCTTTACGCGCCGCGCCGGCTGGGCGTGGCCGCTGCTTGTGAATGTCCTGATCCTCGCCATCGAATATAGCCTGTATGCATGGGGACATTCAGTGGTGATTCTCTTTGCGGCGCAGCTGCTCCGCGGATTCTCCTTCGCCCTGTATATTGCAAGCCGCTATCAGTATATCCATCGTCTTGCACCGGAGGGCATGGAGGCGAGCACCCAGGCGCTGATCAATTCCATCAGCGCGGTGGTCAATGTCATCGCGGCCGCTGCGGGCGGCTTCCTTCTGGAGTCTCTGGGAACGCGCAGCTTCTTTGCGCTGCTGGTCGGCCTGCAGCTGATCTCCGGTGTTTTTTTGTGGGTGTCCATCTTGCCGGTGCAAAATGGTTCCATCAGGTGCCCAGAGACCGGGAATGCATGCTGTTTATCCCGAAATCAGCGCGGCGGCAATAAACAGCGGCAGGGGCATGCGGGCTTTCCTGAAAATGGTTTCCATAGTATAATCGGCAGCAGATGACGGAATCCTGCACAGAGGCGCCGCATCTGTCCTCCATGCTGTGATTTCATACATAAAAAGGAGAAAGCGATGCGTATCATTTTTGTCCGTCACGGAGAACCGGATTATGCACGGGACTGCCTGACCCCGACCGGTAAGCGCCAGGCAGCTGCCGCAGCCAGAAGGCTTGAGCGGGAAGGCATTCAGGAAATCTATGCGTCCCCGATGGGCCGCGCGAGAGAAACGGCACAGTTTACAGCCGATCTGCTGGGACTGCCGATCACGACGCTTGACTTTATGCATGAGATTTCGTGGGGCGGTGGAGACACGCCTGAGAATGGACATCCATGGACGCTGAGCGACTGGATGATCTCCAGAGAGGATTTTGACTTTTTTCATTCCGACTGGCGGAAGCATCCGTACTATGCGGAGAATATCGCAGTGCAGTACCTCGACAAAGTGAGCAGTCAGTTCGATGAGTTCCTTCTCACACAGGGCTACCGGCATGAAGGCACCCGTTTTTTCTGCGAGACGGATGAGCAGAAGAACATCGCGGTTTTCAGCCACGGCGGGTCCGGAGCCTGCGTATTGTCCCACCTGCTGGCCCTGCCGTTCCCGTATGTATGCACGGTGATGCCCTATGAGTTCACCTCGATCATCATTCTGGAGTTCCCGGTGAGCAGAGGGGAATATGTGCATCCCAGGATTGAACTGTTCAATGATGCCGCGCATATCCGGGACAATTCCAGCGGGCTGGTGTTCCAGCAGACTGTGGACCCGGAGTCGTGATGACAGGTCAGGAAATGCAAAGCAGAGGATCATGCGACCGAAGGACTTCGCTGTCCTCTGCTTTGTTTTCATGCAGGGATGCGGCGAATCATCCCACAGCCGGTTGTGCTTTGAGAAACAGATGAAAGGCGGACAGACACATGAGAAAATTTCGGACAGCCCTGCTGACAGCCGTTCTGGTGATTCTGGCGGTTTGTGCAGGCATGGGGGAGGAGGCTGTCTTTCAGCCGAAGGATCTCCCGGTGATCTATGTGCAGATTGACGGCGGGCAGGCAGAGACTGAGAAAATGAACAGCAGCCCGGACCATTCCTACCGCTGCACGGGGACGATGGATGTTGTGCTTCCGGAAGGGTACACCGGAGGTTTCGAGGGCAGGTTCCCGCAGACAGACCTCCGCGGGGTGAAGATGGAGTATATCCGGGGCCGGGGCAACGGAACATGGGGGATGAGCAAGCACCCCTACAAGATCAAGCTGAAGAACAAGGAAAACCTGTTCGGGCTCGGAAAAAACAGGCACTGGGTTCTTCTGAGCAATTACTTTGACAACAGCATGATCCGAAACTGGATGACAGAATGGCTCGGGGAACAGATCGGGCTGGAGTACACGCCCATGGGAACCTTTGTGGAAGTGGTCATGAATGGCGAGTATCTCGGCACGTATTATCTGTGTGAACAGATCCGGGTCGCCGGTGCGCGTGTGGACATTGATGAGCTGACGGTTGAGGATACCGGTTTGCCGGCCATTCAGGGTGGCTATCTGATGGAGTTCTTCCCGGACTATGAAGACACGGAGACCTCCTTTTTTGAAACCGCGGCAGGCGTTCGCCTGGGCAATAAGTCTCCGAACTTCAATCCGTCCGACGGCGGGTATGTCAATGATGTCCAGAAGGCATACATCCGTGAAGCCGTCCAGCGCATGGAGGATGCTTTCGGGAAAGACGGGCCGGATGCAGATGGAAAGACCTGGGAGGATTATGTGGACAGGCAGAGCCTCGCGGACTACTGGTGGATCATGGAGTTCAGCGAAAATGCAGACGCCTACACAACCGACAGCAGCCTGTTTTTCAAGAAACGCTTTGAAGCCGATGGGAGCGAGGGGAAATTTCATTTTGGTCCGCTCTGGGACTTTGATGAGGCCTGGGGAAATGCGTATCTCACCACCTTTCAGAAGCCGGGCTTCAACAGCACGTACTCGGCATGGATCAACATGCTGAGGGCCAGGCCGGAGTTTCTGGACTATCTGAAAGAACGCTGGACAGTCATGGACGGCCTTCTGGAGGAAATGGTGCGGGATGGCGGTGTGCTGGACAAAACCTATGCCCTGCTCAGGGATGCGTGGGTCAGGGACCGCGAACGCTGGCTGCCGGCACGGGAAGAGGACGGCACACTGGTGGAGAGAAACTTTGAGGAAGAAATTGAGCATATCAGGGAATGGATCCGCCTGCGCCGAGCATGGATGAATGAACATATGGACAGGCTGGGCCTCATGGAATGCACGGTCACGATCATGGTGGACGGACAGCCTGACGAATACCGGATTCCCTGTGATACCGTCCTGGATCTCATGTATGTGGATGCTCCGGAAAAGGATGGTCTGCAGCTGACATGGGTGATGGAGGACGGAACAGAGGTCGGGGATGATGTGCTGTTTGTGGACCGGGACATGACGGTGACGGCCGTGTATGGTGAGTAAAACAGGGAGAAAACAGACAGTGCCGGAAAGGAGAGGATGAGAGAACGGAAGAGTTCTTCAGGGAAAGGGATACGAAAAAAATCTGCCGCTTTTTTGCCCGGCAGACTGCCATGCCTTCATGCGCTGCGTATCAATTCATGCCAGGCCGATGAGCCTGTCTGAATGAAAGAGATTGACCTGCAGCGCAGGCTTGAAGAATGAAAGGAAGGCATCCCACCATGAAGAAAGTTATCAGCATCGTACTTGTGATGATGACTCTTGCAGGAATTATGATCCCCGTTTTTGCCGGCGCTGAAGGCACCGCGAAGTGGGTGAACTGCCCGAACGGCAAGAAACTGAATGTCCGTGAAACTGCAGGCGGCAAACTCATGTACCGTCTCGAGTGCGGCACCAGGGTTGAAGTACAGACCTCCGTTTCCGCTCCCAAAGGATGGGCTTACATCAAGGCTCCCGGCAAAGCCAGGGGCGGCTATGTGATGACCAAGTTCCTGGTTTCCAGCAAGCCCGGCAAGTATGAAATCACCGAGCGTGATGACAGCTTTGTCACCGTGACGCCCTACAAAGTCAGCGCGAAGGCCATCAACAAGAAGTCTGACCGCAGCGTCGGTCTGCGCGTGAACCCCAACAAGACTGCCAAGGCCATCCGCCGTCTGACTGCCGGTGACACCCTGCAGGTGATCGCCCGCGGCAAGACCTGGAGCAAAGTGGTTGATCTGACGACCGGAAACACCGGTTATGTTGCAAACGCTTACATGGTGAAGCAGTAATCGAAAGATGAAGCAGTGTGACTGCACCCGTACCGTATGCTGCGGACGGGGCAGTCACTTTGGCGTATCCGGCTGCGCCGTGCAGCCTTCCCGAAAGGAATACAGACACTTTTTTCCGCTGAAAACCGCGGAGAAACTGCAGTAAAAAGAAAGAGAAGGTATGGTTATGAGTAAAAAACTGAACATTGTGATTGCCATTCTTGCAGTGACTGCCATCTGCCTGTCTGCTGCCGCGCTGATTGTGGCGATGAAACCTGCCCCGGTGGAGAAAACAGACGTACAGTATGTCATGTATCTGGGCACCAATGGGGCCGAGACGAATGAGCCGGTATTTGCACCTGAGGAAGCAAAGGAGAAAGCCAAAGAAATTCTGGTGAAGCATTTCGGCGGCTACACGCTTTCTGACGCGGAAGGCGGCTGGGCAGACAGTGGAAAGCTGTATCAGGAATATACCCTTGTGATTTACCTGAGCGACACAACCCTCGATCAGGTGCATGCCGCAGCGGATGAACTGATCCGCATCTTCCAGCAGAGCAGTGTGCTGATTCAGTCCAACCGCACCGTGACGGAATTCTACAGCGGCGCGAAGTAAGCCGGAGAAATATAAAACAAAGCCGTGCATTCATCGGACAGGAATGCGCGGCTTTCTCTGTTTCAGCACAGGGTGGTCCCTGTTGACAACGGAGAGCGGCTTGACTATGCTTTGCGCTGACTGATGCGCTTGACGCGTGGATCAGGCAGGTGCCTGTGTCCGGAAAGGAATGCCAAGTGATTACGATTCCGCTGATCCAGAAGATTACAGAACTGTTCCTGATCCTGTTTGCAACGGCTGCCCTGGTAAAAACCGGGGTATTCAAAACGGATTACAGCAAAGTCCTGTCAAGAATATCGCTCTATTTTGTCACGCCCTGCGTGATTTTCAATTCCTTCCAGAAGGAACTGACCCCCGAGATTCAGCAGGGTCTCCTGATGACTACGGCGCTGGCGTTTGCCTTTCAGCTGCTCTTCTTTCTCTTTGCCGCCATTCTCCGAAGGGTCTGGAAGGCAACGGAGGTGGAGCAGGCATCCGTCGTCTTTACCAATGCGGGCAATCTGATCATTCCACTGGTCGGCTACGTGCTGGGAGAGGAATGGGTCATCTATGTCAGCGGGTATATCCTGGTGTTTAATGTACTGTTCTGGACGGTTGGCATCCGGATGTTTGACCGGCAGAATGCGCTGAGCATCAAAAAGGTCCTGCTGAATCCGAATATCCTGGCTGTTCTGGCCGGGCTTGTGATGCTATTTTCCGGCCTTCATCTCCCGGAGGCGGTGTCGATTGCCTTTGCGGATGTGGCCTCCATGATCGGACCGCTGGCCATGATGATTACCGGAATGATTGTGGGCGGCATGAAATTCAGGGACATGTTTGCCAACCGCAGGGTGTTTGGAATTATTCTGTTCCGGATGGTGATTGCCTCCGGGATTGCGGCGGTCGCAGCGGCCCTGAGCGGGATCGCCGGGGCAATTCCTTCAGGAAGGGAGATTGTTCTGATTCCCCTGCTTTCAGCGATTGCCCCCTCCGCGTCCAATATCAACCAGGTGGCGATCCTCTACAACAAGGATGCGCAGTATGCCTCTGCGATCAATATTCTGACGACGCTGTCATGCATTGTGACGATTCCCGTGTGGGTCATGGTATATGAAGCGCTGATGAGGTGAAAGAGAGACAGCATAAAAAATGCACCGGAACTGTCCGTACAGCACCGGTGCATTTTTTTCAGGATTCCTTATTGGGTTTTTTCGGTTTCGATCCAGTAGCGTTCGAGCTCCACATTCCGCTCCGGCCAGTAGACGGTCGACTCATAGATGCCGCCGTTGCTGAGGATCACTTTCCGGCTGCCTTCATTGCCCTCCCGACAGCATACCAGGACACGCTCCAGCCCGAGTCTTCTGCATTCCGGAAGGACAAGGCGGAGCATCCGGGTGGCATATCCTTTCCGTCTTTCGCTCGGCGCGACAGAATAGCCGATATGTCCAGCATACTTTTCCAGAATGTCATTGAAGCAGTGACGGACCTGGATGACACCGACGACCTTCCGGTCCGATAAACGGACATACAGATACTGCGTCACAGGAACCAGATCGGGCGGCGTGGTTTCAGGATGTTTCAGGGCTTCCACCTGATCGATCCAGTCCTGCGTGTTTTCAAAGCGGCGCAGGGAGCCGCATCCGTCCATGGACCCGCCGAAGGCGAGAAATTCATGGCGGTATGCCTGGATCTGACGATCATATTCCATGGTCGCCTCCACCAGGATCAGTTCATCATTCATATTGGCACCTCCGTCAGTTACCTGAAGTACGTCATGAGAAACGGCGTGATGAAACAGCAGTATCCGAGGACTGCCCAGATAAGAAATGTCTTATTGAGGACAATGGCAATAAACTCCCGGATCAGGGCGGAAGGCAGAAAATACAGAGCAGTATGGGAGCCGAAACCGGTACACTTCATGCCCTCCCTGTGGGCGATTCGCAGACACCGATAGACGTGAAAGCTGCTGGAAACCAGAGCCGTTCTCTTTTCCCCTTCACGGGCATCGATGATGGCTTTGGAAAAACGCAGGTTTTCTGCCGTGGATGCAGAGCGGTCTTCCGGGATAATGTGTTCTCCGGGAATGCCTCTGCTCAGCAGATAATCCTGCATGGCCCGGGCCTCACTGATCTTTTCATCCTTTCCCTGACCGCCGCTGGGGATGATGACCGGCTTGACTTCGCACCGGTTGTAGATTTCAATCGCTTTTTCCACCCTGTCCCGAAGCAGCCGGGTCAGTCTTTCCCCGCCGGAGAGTCCGCATCCATGAATGATCACATAATTGAAGCGCATGGTGTGAGGAAGAAACTGAAGAAAAATAAAATAGAGGATGAAGCTGAGCAGGAGAAACGAGCAATAGAGGACGGTCAGAACGAAGAACTGAAGCCAGGGACCGGCCATGCCCAGCTGGATGGTACCCCAAAGGTTGAGGACATACAGGACAGCCGCCACTTCACCCACGCCGATGACAATGCCAAGAGCCAGGGACAGAAAATGCCGCAGACAGACAGATTCTCTGCGGAGTATCTGTATGCCGCTGATGATCAGGAGGACCGGGATCATCAAAAGAAGCAGCGAAAGCACCCAGAAACAGACGAGCAGAAAACTTTTTCGTGCCTCCCCACTGAAAAGGCTGGATGCAAAAAGGACGGTTGTCATCAGCGAGAGCGTCAGAAGCAGGCTGTTGAGATACAGATGCGGGCGGCGGACAGCCAGGAGGAAGGTAAGCCCCCATACAGCAGCACAGAGGAGGCCTGTCATCCAGCCGGTTTCCAGAAAATGTGCAATCATGGGTTTCTCCTTTCCGGGATTTTACAGTCAAGGCAAAAGGTGTGCGGGGTCTTTTCACAGGACGTTATGACATACTGATCATGCCGAAAGATCAGGCTGGCTGCTTTTTTCGCAGGTGGAAAAGACGGCGTCTGGCTTCCTTCTCTCCCGGCCATGCAAAGTGTTCGAGCGTTTTGACGGAAAACCAGGGTGCAAACAGGGATGCCCACTCGTCATCCGTTCGTGAAACCAGGCGGAGAACGCCGTCCAGATAGAGCCGGTTTCCCTCTGAAAGGGGCATGCCTTTTGCCGCGGCGGCCTCAGGTGACATGCAGTAGTTGAGTCCGATGAAGACATCCGCATCGTCTGTGACAATTCGGGCAGCCTGGGTGATGATCTCCTGGGCGCTTTCCGGCGGGATGACATCCAGAACATTCGAACAGATGAATCCGTCATAGGTACAGTCCGGAACCGTGTAGAGCCAGTCCGGGGAGATTTGAAATGCATTCACCTGCTGCTTGACCCCATAGAGGGCGATGACGGACCGGGCAGCGTCAACGGCACCTCCGGCCGGGTCGACAGCCGTTACGTCCATGCAGCCGCTTTTGGCCGCGATCAGGGCGGCCCATGCACTGCCGCAGCCATAATCCAGAACTTTTTTCCTGAGGCCGAGTGAGGCTGCAGCCTGGAATAACTGATCTGAAGGCGCAAGGCTCCGATAACTGTCAGGCTCTTTCGGATCCATGGAAGACTGGTCTTTGACTGACGAAGAGAACGTTTTGTCCCAGAAATGGATCAGGGTCTGCTCATCTGCAGAGACAGTATACGGCATATGGTTTCCTCCCTGTGACGGAGATTAGCGGAATAAATACATTGTAGGAAATGAAAGCACGCAAATCAAGTTTATTTCTTGTATTGAATGCAGGAGCCGGGAAAGGGAAAAAAAGCTGCCGCAGACTTTTCCTATCTGCAGCAGCGTGCGGCATGCTTGATTTATGTTAGGATATGGCTTGCGGTCAGACCGTGTGATCGCCTTCGGTGACGGTCTTGTGGCCTGATTCGACGATGTCGACCAGTTCAAACAGACCCATCACGGTAAAGACACCGAGCAGCACCCAGGTCAGTACGTTTGCTCTGCCGGTGAAGATATCGATGATCTTCCAGCCGATCAGTACAAGGCTCATGATAAAAGAAGCGATTTTACCAGACATAGACATAAATGATTTCCTCCATATGTTCCGCCCCGATTCATTGGGGGGCGACGTTCATTTCGTTATGATTCATAGTATTGATAGTATGTGATGCAGGACAGGATGGCAGTGCAGAAACGTATAAAATCAGAACAAAATTCATGGCCAAAGTCAAGGCCGCATTGACTTCGGCGAATGAATTTTTATCCAGACTTAGCGATGATGCCCGATTCTTCAGCCGGATCAAAGCCGCCCTGTCACAGGACATCCAAAAGGGACTGCCTCGTTTCCGGGGCAGTCCCTTGTATATATCAAAAGCGTTTCAGGCTTGTTATGAACTCAATTCATTGGGATGATTTGGATTAGCGGGTGACGTAAGCGTTGGCAACGTAACCGGTTCTTCCGGTCGTGGAGTCGACGACCTTGCTCCAGGTCTTGCCGACAGCGATAACCTTCAGGGTATCGCCGGCCGTCAGACGGCGGATGGCTTTCGCGGTCTTGTTGGGGTTCACGCGCAGACCGACGCTGCGGTCCGAGTTCTTGTTGATGGCCTTTGCAGAGACAGTGTAGGGGGTGACAGAGCGGAAATTGTCGTCGCGCTCGGTGATTTCATACTTGCCGGGCTTGCTGGAGACCAGGAACTTGGTCATCACATAGCCGCCCCTGGCATGTCCGGGAACCGTGATGTATGCCCATCCTTTGGGGGTGGAAACGGAGGTCTGAATTTCAACCCTGGTGCCGCAGTCGAGGCGGTAGAGAAGATTTCCTTTGACGGAATCACGGACGTTGAGGCGTTTGCCGTTTTCACAGTTGACCCATTTGGTCGTGCCTTCAGCACCGGCAAACACGGGAATCATCAGGGCAGCAAGAGTCATAATCACAAGTACGATACTCACAATTTTCTTCATAAGGGTCAACCATCCTTTCATATATCAAACCTGCATTGCAGGGAAATCTGGGTTGCTGTGCTCTGGCTCATCGCGCCAGGCAATGATTGATACGGGCCTCAGGAAAGGATGGCAGTGAAAAACAGAAATTTCTCCGAAGATATTTGACAAAGTAAATGCAGCAGGGCTGCGGCTGGGGCGGGGGACCGTTTCCCGTGCATGATTTGAAAGAAAGCAGTCGGAACCGATCAACGCGCGGAGGAAGAATCCGGGAAAAAAGACAGCCGCAGCATTGTGTGCTGCGGCAATGGTTTGTTCCTTACTTTTTGATGTAGAGATAATCACCGGTGCGGATAAGACGCGGGTTGGTGATCTTCGGGTTCCACTTGAGGATCTCACGGTAGCTCTTTATGCCGAACTTGTTGGCAATGCGGATCAGGGTGTCATTGGCCTTGATCTGGTAGATCGTGTAGCCGGCCTTGGCAGCGGGCTTCTTGAAAGCACCGCCGGAGATTTCGTTCATTTCGTCGGGGGTCAGTTCTGCGCCAAATTCGATATCGCCGATATCCATCATATTTTCAGTCATTGTTTTTATCCTCCTGCTCTTTGAGCAATTTCATTATTTTGATTTGAAAGCATCTCGCTTTCATTTGTTGATACGCACGTTTTTTCTCTCTGGCAGTGCTTTTCGTATTTTTTTCGTGTCCCAGTGAAAAATAATCTGATCGATTTTACACATCACCAGGTGCTTCTTTGTGAAGGGCAATCGGGGAATCAGGCGAATGATGCACGGAAGCGTTTCAAAAAGGAACATGTTCCCCTGAATGCCTTTTTAACAGCGTCAATGACGAATGAGCCAAATTCTTCGAGCGCTCTGGGGTCCTGAACGCATGCGGGAATGTCCGTAAACATTCCATTGTATGGCTTCCTTTCCATATCTTATTGCCTTGCGGGTGACTCTATGTTATCATTGAGTGGAAAAAGAAGCAAGTACCAACATTTTTGTAAGGTACTTACCTGGAGGTAAGCATGGCAAAACTGATCAATGAAGCGAACTTTGAGGATACCGGGTACAGTTACACACTGTCACTGATCTCCGGAAAATACAAGCCGATTATTCTCTACTGCCTGATGGAATATGAACCCGTGCGGTTTAATGAAATGCAGCGGTATCTGGGCAGGGTAGCCGACAAGACACTGAGCATGCACCTGAAGGAACTGGAGAGGGACGGCCTGATTCACCGCAGAATGTATCCGGAAGTGCCGCCGAAGGTGGAGTATACGCTCACCGAGCGCGGGCATTCCCTGATGAAAGTGCTCGACCAGCTGTGCACCTGGGGCAATGAAAATAGGGAATGAATCGCAGAATTTCAGAAAAATGTGCAGGACCTGCGCATGAAAAGACAGGGAGTCCGCATGAACTGACCGCAGGGCCAGACAACGGACTCCCTGTTTTATACTGGAAAGGTTCTGAATGCATCGCTGAGCTTTTTCGGGATGCTGCGGGGGCCGCGCACGGCATAGATGCCGTACTCTGCCCCGAGCCGGTCAAAAGGAAACGCTTCCGGCGGAAAGCGCCGGACCAGCCGGATTTTCATCAGGGTTTTGATCGGCACTTCCGTTTTTTTGAAATGGGAAGGGATGTCTGTTTCCGTGACCAGACACTGGTAGAGGACAGCGGATACAGGGGAGGCGACATACATGAACACCGTGTCGCCTTTTTTGATGCCCTTTCCCTGCTTCCAGAGGATTTCATCATGGGCCCTGAAGGCGCTGACGATATCATAGTACTTCGGGTTTGCCGGGATGATCCATTCTTTGGCGGGACGCAGATTTTTCTTCGTAGCACTCGAAGCGGTTGCAAGGAAGCTCACATCCAGCCATCGGCAGATGTCCTGGAGAGGAACCGTTCCGTCGAGCAGAACCGTAATCCAGTTCACGCTGCGAATGTGGTATGCCCGCAGGTACCCTTCCTGCTGGAGCAGCAGATCCACAAGCAGAGGATCGTTCAGCTTGACATTGAGAATATCCACGGATTCGGTCCCGGGAAGTCCGAGCCTGCTTTTCTCAATACGGCCGATGAGCGCAAACATTTTCTGATTGTCGCGGTGACGGAGAGCAGCATATTCCGGATAGCGCACCCACGGATATTCTGGCTGTATGCCGTATTTTTCTGCGGCGTATGCAAATACATCATCAAGTACACGCATGCTTTTGCTCACATCCTTTTCCGGATTCAGAAGAAACGGGAACAGTCATATCAAGTCCTGGCAGCGGACTGAAACAGGGCGACAGAGGCCAGCGATCCGTCGTCGTGGACGGCTGCAAAATGCACTCCGTCTGCATCGGTGCGGCTGCGCACGGAAATGGCCTCACCCTCCCGGCACTGGGACAGGAAGCTGATTTCCATGTCGCTGGCATTGAAATCATGCCAGAAGGCCGAGTCAAAGGCGTCCTGGAACATATCAACATAGCGGAGATTGTTCATATGCCGGCTCTTGTCCAGATCGGATACGCGGACGATATGCACATAGACTTCCTCCATGCCTTCTGCCGATTTTTCCAGAGGGATGAAGTCGGGAATCTGGTTGGGAATGTCCTCGGGCACCCCGTCGGGAAATTCAATGGCGCTGAAGCGGACGGGACGCTGGCGCACAAGGCTGAGCAGGCAGGTTTCCGCCCTGCCCATGGCGGCAATGGTGCCGTGCTGCCGAAGGATATAATCAATATTGGCCAGCACCGGCTGATGATACGGCTCCATCCAGGTGCTCAGCGACAGGGTATCGGTATAGTCGATTTTATGCTTCAGGGCGACGCGGTATCTTGTATAGACCCAGGCTGCACCGTACTGCTCGGGCAGCACATCGTTTCCCTTGCTGAAGGAGTGCATGAACCAGGTGTGTCCATCCTGAAAGTAATGCATGGCACCCTTCAGCCCGTTCAGGCCGTCGGGGTCCGCATCGCGGTACTGGGGGTAAAGAATCTGTTCGTAGGGCATGAAAAAACTTCTTTCTGCAGACAGTATGCGCGCGGACGCAGGATGACTGCATCATCGCGGGCGGGGAGTATGATACCACAAACTGCCTGGAAAAGCACAGGCGCAATCCGTTCGCCGGGCGGGAGTTTCAGCTTGCATTCCGAGCTGTACAACAGTACACTATGAGAAAAGAGAACCCGCTCCATGCCGGGCGGGGAGTGTGAAAAAGGAAAGAGGGGAAAGAATGACACTGAAGAAGGAAGACTATATGGAGCCGAACTGCGTCCTGTGCGGGAAGCCCGGGGAGGAGGAGCCGGTAAAGTCAGTGCCTCTTTCGCGGGTCATGGAAAAGCTGGCGGAATACGAGGACAGGAGTGACTGGCCTGCAGTGGAGCGCCACCTGAAATACTGGATGGAAGAGGCAAAAATGGGCAGGGATGAGCGGGCCCAGCTGATGCTGAACAATGAGCTCATGGGATACTACCGCAAGCAGGGAAACCGGGAAAAGGCCTTTGAGCACGCGGAAACTGCGGTGCATCTGGTGGAAAAGCTGGAGATGGAGAACACCGTGACTGCCGGCACCACATGGGTGAATGCAGGCACGGTCCGGGAAGCGTTCGGGGATCCGGAAGGTGCAATGGCTTTCTTCAGGAAAGCACGGGCGAACTATGAGAAAAATCTGCCCGAGGGAGACAGCCGACTGGGCGGTCTGTACAACAATATGGCGCTCGGCCTGACCGCGTGCGGGCAGTATGAGGAAGCGCTGGACCTGTTCCGGAGGGCCCTTGCGGTGATGGGAAAACAGCGCTACGGTGAACTGGAGCAGGCGATTACCTGGCTGAACATGGCGGATGCCGCAGAGGCAGCGCTTGGCACGGAAGCGGCGGAGGAGGAAATCCGGGAATATCTGGACAGAGCAGAAGCACTTTTGAATACAGAGAGCCTGCCGAGAAACGGATATTATGCGTTTGTCTGTGAAAAATGTGCGCCGGCTTTCGGGCATCACGGATATTTTATGACGGAAGCTGAACTGCGAAAGCGGGCAGAGGAGATCCAGGGGAGAAAGCAGGATTCGTGATGCATCCCCGTGCATCAAAGACTGTGCAGGGCCATGGGACTCTTTTCCAGAGAAGGGAAAGCGGCATCGTATATCGAATCTGCAGATTACGACTTTTTTCGGAGGCGGATCCTGATGGAAATCAAAGCGGTAAAATTCAGAAAAGACGGTTTTTATTCACAGCCCTTTGCTTTTGGCGGCGAAGAGGGACCTGAAAAGTTTGACCCGAATATCCGGTATCGCGGAAGCCTGCAGAATTACCTGATTGATATGGGCAGCGAAGTGATTCTTGTGGATACAGGTCTCCCGGCAGGTACGCCCGAGGAGGTGCCGGACGAAAAGAGTGCGGCATTTACGGGCAGGGATATCTGCGGGTATATGGAGGCCTTCGCAAAGCTGGGCTACCAGCCGGAGAAGGTCACGAAGATCCTGCTTACGCACAAACATTCCGACCATTCCGGCTGTGTGCGGGAGTTCCCGAACGCGAAGATCTATGTCAACGAGGATGAGCTCTCCGCCGCCGAACTGCAGGGGGTTCCGAACCTGGAGCCGGTGAAGTTTACTGACGGTGCGTACTATAATTTCCCGGAGAGCCAGAAAATCTGCGGCGGCGTAACATTCATCAAAGCCAAAGGCCACACCAACGGCAACAGTCTGGTGATCGTGGAAAAAGACGGTCTGTTCTATATGATCCACGGCGATATCACCTATGTGGATGAAGCGCTTTATGCCAACAAGCTGTCCGTGGTGTTTGACGATAAGGCAGCTGCCCGCGAGACGCTCGACCGGGTGCGCGAATTTATCCGGAATCATCCGACGGTCTATATTTCCACCCATACGCCCCAGGGCTACGAGAATCTGGAAGCAAACCGCGTGATGGACCTGGATCATCCGGTGGAGACCATTTTTGAAGAGTATGATTTTTCCGATGGAAAAGGATCGGGCCGGTATGTCTGCTCGGTTTGCGGATATGTCTATGACCCGGATGAGCACGACGGCGTTGCCTTTGAAGACCTGCCGGACGACTGGAAGTGCCCGCGCTGCAGGCAGCCCAAGTCCAAGTTCAACAAAGCATAAGCGGAGGGACAGAAAACATGCTTGAAATCGGAACGCAGGCTCCGGACTTTTGTCTTCCGGACCAGAATGGGGTCAGCCACCGCCTGTCAGATTACCGCGGGCAGCGGGTGATCGTGTATTTCTATCCAAAGGATATGACGGCGGGATGTACATCCCAGGCGTGCGGCTTCCGTGATCTGTATCCGCAGATCCGGGAAAAGGGTGCCGTCATTCTCGGCATCAGTGCGGACACGGTGGAATCCCATAAGAAGTTTGAGGAAAAACACGGGCTTCCGTTTCCCCTGCTCTCAGACCCTGATAAAACGGTGATTCAGGCCTATGATGTCTGGAAGGAAAAGAATATGTACGGCCGGAAAGTCATGGGCCTTGTGCGTTCGACCTATCTGGTGGATGAGAATGGCATCATTGTGCAGGCGATGGGAAAAGTCAAAGCCAAAGAGAACCCGCAGGAGATGCTCAATGCCCTGTGACGAACCCATAAAAAAATGCGGTGAAGCGATTGCTTCCCGCATTTTGTATTGCAGTCAAATATTTCCCGGAAAGAGAGGGAGCGTATTAAACTGGAAATGTAAAGGCAAATCCGCTGGGACGCAGAATGGAGTCAACTGCATCCGGATTGCCCTCCCAGAACCAGTCCTCACCGGGCATCAGGTCCGGAATGGGGTATTGTTCCGCACCGCAGCAGATTTTGTATCCGCTGACGGTATAAGCGGGAAGATCATTCCTGCAGGTGAACTTCAGACCGCCGGGGACAACGGTGATTACAAGAGGCGCATATTCGCGGCGTACGGTATCATAGGAGGGCTTGGGTATGCCGTACAGATCCGTGGACCCATGCACACGGCGTTTCATCCGGCCTTTTCCCTCTTCCCCCATATGGGTGCGGTAATCGTTCAGGCAGAAGTAAATCGTACCGCCAATTGAGGGGAGGGTCCGGTAGAAATTCAGTTTTTCCAGAAAGATGGCTGTGCGCCGCGGGTCCCCGCCCTCAAAGGCCGGCTCGCACAGCCCGAACTCGGAAGGAATCAGAACGCGTCCCGGATGTGCATCGACCAGGGCGTTCCACGCATCGGCCTGATCAAACCCCTGGTGCCAGGTGCCGATGTAATCATTGATCATCAGCACATCCCCGTCTCCGGTGCCGTCCTGTTCCGGACAGGCGAAGGCGGTATTGGAGACATAATTGGCCAGACGGTCGGGGTCCTTTTCATGAATGGCAGCGACTGCTCTGCGGATGTATCGCTGAACGGGCCAGGTCTGTGCAGACAGTTCATTGCCCACGCCCCATGCAATGATGGACGGATGATGCCGGTGAGCAGAGATCATTTCGTCGATCTGCTGCCGGGCAACCGGCCACAGCTTTTTCGGATCGCCTTCGGGCTGCTTGCCCCAGAAGGGAATCTCCTCCTGCACCAGCAGGCCGTAACGGTCGCACCAGTCATACACCCAGTCATCCTGCTGCCAGTGAAAGCGGGTCAGCACGGTATTGCATGCCTTCAGACTGCAAAGCATGTCCTGCAGCATGGAGCGGGATTCAGCCATGCCCGAGCGCGGCGTGGAGCCCGGCATCCATTCAGTGCCGGGAAGGCGGACGGGTTCTCCGTTGAGATACCAGCGCGAGCCCATCACTTTCAGCTCCCTGAATCCGATCACCCATTCCCTGCGATCGGATACACTGCCGTCTGGAAACTCAATCGACAGGCACAGCGTATACAGCTCCGGACTGTCAAAATGCCAGTAGACCGCATCCGAGAGCAGCACAGCGTTCAGATTCACCTGCTCGGCGCAGGGCAGGCTGCCGGAAAGGACCGGGTCAGGCTCGGGCTCGGTGATGCTGTTGGAGGCCCCGCGGTACAGCGCCCAGCGCAGCGTGCATTCGGGACCGGAGAATTCGGTTTTTGTCCGGAAAGCGAAGAGGGCAGGCCCGGCGTGCTGGCGCCGGCCGTAGGAGGTGATCAGGGGCCGGGCGGTGATCTCCGTGTCCAGAAAGGATGCGGGCCCGGTGACCCAGTATTCAACCGGACGGTAAAGCCCCCCGTCATTTGCCCAGTCAAAGCTTCGGTCATACGGCAGGGCCTCTGTGGAAAACCGGTTGTCCACGCTGACGATGATTTCATTCACCTGGTGGGGAACCACGGCGGAGGTAATCTCCACAGTGAACGGCGTGTAGCCGCATCCGACATGGCTGCCGCACAGGGTGCCGTTCACATACACTTCCGTGTCGCGGTATGCGCCGTGAAAAACCAGAAAGGCCCTTGAAGACTCGGAAAAAGAAGAAGCGAGAACAGCGGTCCGGTACCAGCCCTTCCCGATATGGTTTTCATCTGCTTTTCTGACGCTCCAGGTATGCGGAACGCGGACTTTGCGGCCCTCGGACAGACAGGCGGGCGAATCCCCCGGCGCAAAGTACCAGTTTGTAAGGTTTTTCCTGTAACAGGCCATAGATACGCTCCCTTCAGTCATGAGACAGAAAGAGAACGCAGCGGCGCGTTCTCTTCCGTGATTCAGCCTCTGATTTTCTCCAGCCCTCTGCGGCCGAGCTCCATCATGCGGCGGCAGTAATCGTCGCTGCGCTTCTGGATATCGTCCTGATAGACCTCCAGTTCGGGCATGGAAACAGCGAAGAAATCATAGCCCACCCGGTCAAAAAGGTGCTGCTCACCGAAGATGATGAGCTGATGAAAGGACTTTTTCGCTTTTTCCATCTCGCCCAGTGCGGCGAAAGCCAGTCCCTGATAATAAATATAGTCGGAGGGCTGGTCATTGTAGTAGCGGACGGGTTCGGGCACCTGGGAACCGGAGGCGGCGAGGCGGAAGCAGTCAGCTGCTTTTTCCTCATCACCCAGCATCCGGTAAGCACAGCCCATCAGATAATGCGCATGGTTGTCCGGAACATTGTCCAGCTTGCCTTCCCCGAGATTGACGGGATAGGAGATCGTGCGCTCAGCATAGGCACAGGCATCCCCGGGCCGGTTCTCTGCCAGTGCCTTTTCAGAGAGTGCAAAGAGTGCTGTCTTGTATTCGTCAGCGACCTTGCCTTCTCCTCCCTCCCATACATGGAACGTGTAGTTCATGAGAAGATTCAGTGCCTTCTCGTGCTGACCGTCCTGATTGAGCAGGGAGATATAGGCCAGCATGAGCGCATAGCGGTCGGGAAGCAGATCAGCATGCGCCTCAAGCAGGGTGAGTCTTTCCTTTACAGGCCGGTCAAGGCGGCGCAGGAGCTGCTCCTGCTCGAGGAGGAAGCGGCTGTTGCCGCTCTCGAGGCGGCAGGCAGCGGCGATTTCATCGGCCGCAAGGCTTCGGTCGCCGTGGTTATAGTAGGCAATGGACAGGTTTCTGTGGGCCGGGGCAAGCGAAGGCAGAAGCGCGACAGCGGTCTCCCAGTGATGGATTGCGGCCGCATACTGCTTTTTGTCATGAAGCAGTTCGCCCAGATAATAATGTGCTTTCGGTGCCTCGGGCAGGATGCGGACGGCAGAGTCCAGGATCTGCTTTTCGATGAGTCTGTTGGGGAAACAGAGATCGGTGCTGAGGGTTTCGGCCTTCCGGACAGCGGCAAGGGCAGCCTTAGCATTTCCGCGTTTACCTTCTGCATAGGCCAGGGCATAGAAGATCATGGGGTGCCGGGCCGGGCAGGCGGTGAGCACATGGCAGGCATCCTTCCAGAAACCGAAACCGAGGAGCTCAAAGGCGGCTGTCAGGTAATCCTCCGCACGGCCGCCTGCGGCCTGTTCAAAATCGGCTCCGCCGTTTTTCCTGAAGAGGAGGGAAAGATACAGCGGATCAATCTTCAGACTCTCCTCAAGGAATTGGCGGTATTCCGCACTGCCCCCGTCCAGCGCAGCGAGAATGCCGGCCTTCAGAGAACGGGCTTTCATGTCGTGCCATCCGCGGACAAGACATTCATCTGCAAACGTCAGCGCCTGGCGCAGCTGTCCCTGTCTGACACACAGGCAGGCCAGATGCAGGTAAGCGGGACCTGCAGTTTCGGCACTCCAGGTTGCCTTGAAGAACGCGTCATAGGCTTCCTGCAGGTTTTCGAGCGCTTCCAGGGCAAGGCCCAGATTGAAGTAGGCCTCACCGGAATAGGGATTGGGATTGCGCCAAGTCTGCTTGCGGATGGCGGCGCGGAAATACGGGACGCTCTCCGCGGTCTGCGCATTGCGCAGAAGATAGAGGCCGCAGGCGTTGTTGAGCCGGATATCGGTGGGATCCCGCCGCAGGCCTTCCAGATAATAATCCATGGGCAGGAAGGTGGCATGGCGGTACTGCTCGAGATGCTGACCGGCCAGATACAGCTCTTCCAGCGACTGGATTTCGGAGGGTGCTTTCAGCGCCTCGGCAGGCTCCGGAATCGGCTGGTTTTCCCGGACATACTCGGTGTAGGCGCACAGGGTATTGCCGTCCTGATCGAGCACTTCCACATCATAGTCATGCAGGCCTTTCACTGTATCCACAAAGGCGGCTTTCGGGGAGAGATCCGCCTTTGTGCGGTAGATTTCACGTCCTTCTGAGCGGAGCACAATGGAGGCATGCGGATAGGTGCCGGTCGCATAGACCTTGATGCGGGCCGCAGAGGCCTTCTGCTCCAATTTTTCATTGGCGGCCTTTCCGGTTTCAAAGGGATCCGGTTCAATGATGCGGCCGGCTTCATCGAGAAAGTCCACGCCCAGGATGACATCTTTTGTGGCATTGCTGACCCGGCCCACGGTTTTATAGGGCATGAAGTACTGGACGAAATTCTTTTCCTCCTGCGGCTTGAGCCAGGTGAAGTCGGGCTGGTTGTCGCAGTACACGCCGGTCATGAGTTCAATATACGGGCCGTCCTCGTCGGTCAGGTTTTTGTCCCAGACCCTGCCGAAATCACCGCAGCCCCAGGTCCACTGCTTTTTGCCGGGACTGACATGGTGGTCTGCCACATGCAGAAGGCCTGCGTCCCGGCCCTCATCGAAATTGCCGACAAAATCGAAATCGGAATGCGCCGCCATATAGGACGTGGGCACCCGGATGTTCTTATACCTGGAAATGTCTACGCCCGCGGAATAGTCTGCCTTGTAGTATTCCCCGGTCGCAATGGGGAAGGTGGATACGGCGCGCTTTCCGTGGTCCATGACGGCGTTGACATCCGGCGGAAAGACGGAGAAGGTGTTGTCATTGACGCTGACGGCGGGATTGGCCCACCAGAGGAAGGTCTGCGGATAATCGGTCGGGTTGAACAGCCGGCCGCGGATCTCAATATAGGCCCGGTCCGGATAGAGGGAGATGGACGCATTGCCTTTGGTACCGTTGATGCGGTCTGTTTCCCCAAGGGTCACGGTGGCGGAACCGTCCGGGTTTTCTGTGAAGGTATAATCCACGGGCATAAAGGTGGAGGGACGGTGATGCTGCGGCCAGTTGAATTCAATGCCGCCGCTGATCCAGGGACCGGCCAGCCCAACGAGCGCCGGCTTGATGACGCGGTTGTAGTAGACAAAATCATAGTGATTGGTTTTGTCCAGCGCGCGCTGAATGCGGCCGCCGAGCTCGGGCAGGATCATGACATAGAGGTAGTCATTTTCAAGAATGACCGCCCTGTACTCCACGTCCTCGCGCTCTTCACTGATCTTTTCGCAGATCGGCACCGGGTAGACTTTTCCAGTGGACCCCTGATATGCGCGCTTTTCAATGAACAGCGGGTTCTTTTCCAGAGCACCCGTCCGATAGGTGGGGATGGTGACCGTCTGTTCATAGACCTGTACTTTGTTCATCCTGTTTTCCTCCTTACAGTCCGATCTCATAGACCGGCTGAGCCTGAATGCTGATCAGGTCCGAAATGAGCGCATCGGACTGTTCACTGCGGGCTGCCATGCCGGATTCCACATTGACGTGCGATCCCTTGCGCAGCGGCGCGATATACAGAACAAAGGGATTGTCGAGGCGCTCCTGATATTCCATCAGGCCGAACTCCCAGGTGTCCCCGTTGCAGAAATGGTCGCTGACCATTTCACTGTCCAGAAACAGCATGCCGATATCGCCGCGGTAATCGATCCGCAGCCGGACATCTTTGAGCCCGTTGAGCGCATTCCCGGGCAGCCGGACCGTCCAGCGGTGCGGCGCGGTCGCACACACTTCGACGGGGAGCTCCCGTTTCTGTGCACAGACCTGATAGACACCGAACACTTCCCGGTCGGGCAGACGGGAGACGGCAGGCGAGCGGGCGAGGAGGCCCGTGGGATAGGTGCACACAATGTTTTCGGAAGAGGTGGTCTCAAGGCGCAGTGCGCCGTCCCTTCCCTCAAGCAGGGCACCGTCTGTGAATACGAGGCCGCCGTTTTGCAGAAGGAACATCTGATTGGCCATTGCCCGTGTAAGGATAAGAACCTGCACACGGCGGTTCCCCTTTTCCACGGTCAGAAGCGGGGGCGTGCCGGTGACGGATGCCTCTTCCTCAAAGGTGAGGACGCCGTCCATGCCGTCGGGCACCATGAAGACATACAGAGGCTGTCCGTCCACTTCGGTTCGCAGGACCGGCTGGGCATTGGCCTGGCGCAGCAGGATGCCGTCCATGTCAAAATGGAAGGGCAGGATTGCGTTTTCATCCGAGTCCATAGTGATCCGGAAGCGGAAGCTGTCATCTGCGGTTTTCAGGATCACTTCCTCCTGCTCTTTCCGGGGCATGGTGCGGTGGTCCTGGAAATTGTTGAGGAACAGGAACCCGCTGACACCGTCTGTGCGCACGGCAAAGCGTAGCGTATCAAGGTCCTCGGGGGAGAGAGCCTGAGGCGGGGCGCTGAGGACCGTTTCCATGGGGGCAAGCCGGTCTCCGAAACAGCGCAGGAACGAATGGAGGGATTTCAGGCGGCTGTAGGATTCCCGGACCTGGCCAAACTCGCCCAGTGCCGCCTGGTAATCGTAGGAGCGCTTGGGCACCTGACTTTCATTGAGAAACGTGCCGTGGCGGCCGAGGGGATTGGTGCCGCCGTGGAACATGTAATAGCCGATAAAATTGCAGCCGGAGCCCAGCTTGATGTTGGCCAGGGCATCCACGCTTTTATATGGATAGATGAAGCGGTAATAATAACAGCACATCATGCCTGCACCCATTTCGCAGCAGGCATAGGGGCGGTCCTCAGGCGGATAGGCCGGGAGAAAATCATCCGCGCAGGAAACACCATTGTGGTGATAATCCTCGTACAGATATTCCTCCGTCGCCGGATGTTCCCCCTGATGCGAATAGAAAATCCAGGGTCTGTAGGCATACCCGCCCCACAGGGGAAGCACCCGGTCACAATAGGCAGCGCCGCCCCAGGCCGTGCCGGTAAAGAAGGCCGGCGCCAGACCGCAGTCCAGGGCGATTTCCCGAAGCGCCAGGATATAGGCTTCGCCGTCCGTGCCGGGATGCACCCATTCGGAGGAAATCCCGGTCGTGATTTCCCATGGCGCGGAGGAATGCATGTATTCGTTGTCGAGCTGCACGCCGATGACGGGGCCGCCGTCGCGGAAAAACAGGCCGTGCACCTCCTGTGCGATCCGGGCGTAGAGCGTGCGCACACAGGCGAGAAATCCTTCTGACAGTGAGCGGACTTCAAAGGGCTTTCCGTAGAGCCAGTCGGGAAGGCCGCCGTTGCGCACTTCACCGTGGGCGAACGGGCCGATGCGCAGAATCACGTCCATGCCGTGTTTCGCGCACAGCTGCACAAATTTCCGGAGATTCCGCTGCCCGGAAAAATCAAAGATACCTTCTTCTTCCTCGATGTGATTCCAGAACAGATAGGTGGAGATGATGTTCACCCCGCCCATGCGCATCTTGATGATTTCATCCTCCCAGCGCCGGTCATCCATGCGGCTGTAATGAAATTCACCGGATATGGCAAACCAGGGGCGTCCATTCCTCTCCATATAGTAATTGTTGAAGGAAATGACATCACCCCCCGGGGAAATGCCCGAAAAATCTGCACCAAGGGAATGGACGGGTGATATATGAATATTGCTGATATCCATGTGGTGGATCATACCGGATGCCTCCTGTGGAAAAACAGATCAGAATTGCGCTTTCTGGTGATATTGTACAGAAAGAAAAGGACGGTTTCAATTCAGATTTGTTGCCAAACCATATAGAAAAATTGCGAATTCTGATGAGGATTTTGGCAAAACTGATCATTCCCTGCGCTGAGAATTGCGAAACGGCCCGGAATCTGCTAGCATATACGCAGCGTATTGATAAAACTGTGATGTGAGGCCGTAAAGGAGTCAGTCGATGAAATCGGCGGAAAGCAGAGTAGCCCCTGTATCCGAGTATTATATCTATTCCCCGAGCAGGACCGCGCAGGAAGCTTTTCTCTATCCCCTGCAGTGCGGGGCGTTTGTGTATGAACCGGGTTACCGGCTCAGAAGACGTTCGTTTGACAGCTTTCTGCTCATGTATATCCAGAAGGGAACCATGCTGCTTGACTATGGCGGACGGCAGCAGGAAGTGCGGGAAAACACGTTTGTGCTTCTGGACTGTTATGAGCCGCACGGCTATGCAACAGAGACGGGGTATTCGTGCCTGTGGCTTCACTTTGACGGCGTGATGGCCAGAAAGTATTACCAGATCATCCGCGAACGCCTGGGGCATGTGTTCCTTCTGGAGGATCCGCTGTTTGCGCTCGGACGCCTCCAGGCCATTCTCCGCGTTTTTCATGAGCATCAGACCATGCAGGAGCCGCTGATGTCCCGGTATATCACGGACATACTCACGGAATTCATGGTCTCCTCCCCGGAGCGGGACAGTGCCCGGAATGATACGGATGTGACGGAACGGGCGGTCAATTATATCAACGAGCATTTCCGCGAGGATCTTTCCGTGGATCAGCTGGCCGCGATTTCCGGCCTGAGCAGATACTACTTTATCCGTGTCTTCAAGCAGGAAACCGGGTATACACCCCATGAGTATCTGATGAACCGCCGGATGGCGACAGCCCGGTACCTGCTGAAATATACCTCCATGAGTTCCAAGGCAATCTGCTTTGAGTCCGGGTTTTCGGGCGAGAGCGTATTCTGCAGTGCATTCAAAAAACGCCACGGCATGACGCCGCAGGCATACAGGGACGATATCCATGTGCATCCGGCATTCGGTGCAGCGGAAAAACAGGATAGTTATCCAGGGTCTGACCGGGAGGAAATAGAAAGAACCATCTGAAAGGAGCAAGCAACATGAATAAGAGAGAACGGGTCATTGCAGCATTCCGGGGTGAGGAGACCGATCATGTACCGGTCTGTATGTGGAAGCATGTGCCGCAGAAGTACTGGGCGGATGATGATGCCTTTGCACAGTGCCAGGTGGATGCGTTCAAAAATACGGATGTCGATTTTGTGAAGCTGTCGGGGGACAAGTATTTCCCGTGGCCTTCTCCTGTCCTCGAAAACATCGAAAAGGCGGAAGACCTGTTCAAAATGGAACCGCTCGGTGCACTGCATCCCCAGATCCGCGGGCAGATTGCCCGGACCGCGAAAGTGGTGCGTGGACTGAGCGGCGAGTGTGTCGCACTGTACCTGGTCTTTGCCCCGCTCTCCTGCATACGCCTGAAGATCGGCTATCCCAAAATGATGCAGTTTATCCGGGAGAACCCGGAAGCCATGAAATACGCCTGCAGTGTGGTGGCGGAAGATCAGAAGCTGCTGGTGCGGGGCATCATTGAGGATGCCGGCGCGGACGGCATCTTCTACAGCGTCCAGAACGGCGAGGTGGACCGGTTTACGGCAGAAGAATACAGGGACTGGGTAACGCCCAGCGATAAAGCGGTGCTTGACTATGCCAACAGCCTGAGTAAGATGAATGCGATTCATTTCTGCGCATGGGAAGAGCGGCCCAACAGACTGTCTGTATGGAAAGATTATAAGGCGGCGGTCATCAGCTGGTCCCGGTATTTTGATATCATGGACATCCAGGAAGCCAAAAAGCATTTCGGATGCACGGTGTGGGGCGGTTTTGACAACCGCGTGGGCTCTTTCCTGTATACCGCATCCCGCGAGGAGATCGAGAAGGAAGTCGCGTCCCTCATTGAGCAGAGCGGACGGCGCGGATTCATTCTCGGCGCGGACTGCAGTATTCATGATGAGCTTCCGGATGAAAGGATCAGATGGGTTGCCGAGGCATCACACAGGATCTGATGATACAGGCAGCAGGGCAGGCGTGAGCCTGCATGCGGGGAAGGAACGGGACGGCTGATGCAGTTCATTGAGAAATATGTGAAGCGGTTCTTCTGGGTGCCGTTTGTTCTGGGCATGATCGGATACTGGGCTGTGGGCGGCCTGCCCTTTACAGAAAGCGTGTATGCTGCTGGAACGCTCTACTTTGTCAACCCGGTCGAGGACCTGTCGAATCCCTGGATTCTGACATCCAAGCTCCTGGCCATGCTGGTGACGACCGGATTTCTGCTCAGCGCCCTGGGCAATGTGCTGTCGCGTTTCAGGATGTTCTGGACCAATCGGTTTACGGACTCGGTCTGCGTATACAGCGATCTGCCCTGGGCAGAGAGCCTGGCGGCGAAGGTAAAGCATGGCTATCTGTGCAGCGATCTCTCAGCGCAGACCGCAGAGGGTGCGCACGATCACATTTTCTTCTTCCGGGATGAAAAGGAGACGATCCGGCAGTATCTCGAGCGTGAAGGGGGACTGGACGGCAGGCGGGTGTATATCGGCCTGAAAGACATGGATCCCACGCTTCTGCGGGATACGCGCAGCCAGGATGTGCACTATTTCCACACACTGGAGATGACGGCGCGCCTTTACTGGAAGCAGTACAGCCTCTACCAGGAGACTGCAGAGGGGAAAAGAGAAATCAGCCTTGCGTTCCTGAATCTGAATGAAGCAGGCGAGGCCATATTCAAATATGGCTTTATGAACAATGTGTATGCGCTTTCACAGAAGATCACCTATCATGTCTGGGGATGCACACCGTCGGCAGAGGCTTTTCTTTCCGGCCTGAAAACCTGGAACCGGGACCGGATTGTGGTCCATGACGGCGACTGGCAGGAAAGCAGAGAAGAACTGCTGGGAATGGACCGCGTGATCCTGACCGATGAAACGCCGCTTCCGTCCATTCAGACACTCCTGTATCTGGACAGGAATCTTTCCATTCACTTCTATTCGGCTTCCCGGACAGGATATACGGATATGCTGAACGCGCCGAACCTGAAGGAATTCGGAAACCTTGAAGAGATCCTGACGGACGACAATGTCCGCCGGGAAGCGCTGTACAGACAGGCCAAGCTGTTTCATTACGATTATGTGCTCCGGTCGGAGAAACGGTCCTGCCCTGCTGATTTTGAACAGGAGATGGAAACAGCCTGGCGCGGGCTGGACGGCTCGAAGAGGAGCTCGAATACTGCCAGGGCCGACCATTACTGGATCGAGGAAAAACTCAGGGAAAAGGGCATCGGAGAAGAAGCGCTCTGGGAAATGGAACACATCCGCTGGTGTCGGTTCCACAGCGTCAATCACTGGTCCTATGCGCCTGAACGTGACAACGGCAGACGCCGGCATCCTCTGCTGGTCCCGTATGCCCAGCTGGATGGCGCCGAGAAAGCCAAAGACGGGATTTATGACGAGACAATCCGGAACGAGATCGCAAAACTGCTGTGAGGTCTGCCTGCCTGGGAAGGCATGAAGGAGCCCATGAAAGAGCATTCGGGCCGAAGCGTGCGGCATTTTTCAGAACAGATTGTTCCATGCGGAGCATGCTGGTACTTGCCTATGGTTTTAAACATTCTCTCAACGACGGTATGGCTGAGAGGCTCAGGCGGATCAGCGCCCGCCATAAGAAAGCATGCAGATGATACCCCGGCATCAGCCTGTCATAACACAGTCATGCCGGGGTTCTCCTTTTGTATCCGTCCGGCCGGGGATGAACCGGATTTCGGCGCGGTGTAAGGGAATGCGTGCCCTCATAGGTTCCAGTCTGACACCTTTGTATTGCGCTTGCAGTTTTTTTCGCTTCATACGGAAAGAGTCAGGAAGATTGAACAGGACATGGAGGACAGATTATGCACAGACTGACAGAAATCATCCGGGAAGACATGGTTCCCGCCCTGGGCGTAACGGAACCGGGTGCGATAGCATATGCTGTGGCAAAGGCCAGAACGCTGACAGGGGGACAACTGCGGCATCTGTCGGTTTCCATGAACAGCGGGCTGTATAAAAATGCCTATTCCTGCGGAATCCCGGGTGCCAGAGAAGTGGGCTCCGTGTTTGCGGCTGCCCTGGGTTATGTGGCAGGCGATCCGGAAAAAGGACTGGAAGCGCTGCACCGTGTGACGGACAGGGACCTGGAAAAGGCGAGGGAGATTGTGCAGGCCGGACGGGTGAAGGTGGAGATGATGGGGATCAGCAGTCAGATTGCCCTGATCGTCTCCCTGGAAACGGATGAGGGTACTGCGGAAGTGGAAATTCGAAACCGGCACACGCAGATTGTCCGCATGACCGTGAACGGCAGGAAGCTGGACGTGGCTGATACAGAAGGAGCGGAGAGGGAAACGGCCAGCGGCAGGGATGAAACCGCGCTGATCCAGAGCCTCACGCTCCGGGAAATGCTGGATTATGTCAATCAGGTTCCATCGGAGGAGCTTGAATTTATCCGGGAAGCCTACCGAATCAATATGGAGCTTTTTGAAACAGGCCTGCAGAATAAAAATGGCGTGTTTGCCCGGCATCTGCTGAAGCAGAACGGGGGCGTCGTTTTTTCCGGGGACGAAAAGAAAACCGCATCGCTGCTGTACAACGGTGCGATTGAAGCCCGGGTGACCGGACTGAATAAGCCAGCCATGAGTATTACCGGGTCCGGAGCCCACGGCATTATGGCCACCATGCCGCTCTACGCAGTCTGGAAGAACCGGCAGCTTCCGGAGGAAAAACTGCTGCGGGCAACAGCCCTGAGTTTCCTGGTCTGTATGTATATCAAATCCTATTCCGGCCGTTTGTCCGCCATGTGCGGCTGTGCTCTGGCCGGTGGGACTGGCGCAGCCTGCGGGATGTGCTATCTGCGCGGAGGCAGCGCGGAGACGATCGGCCGGGTGATCAGCAATATGGCAACGGGCGTGACCGGAATGATCTGTGACGGCGGGAATCAAGGCTGCGTGATGAAAGGAATTGCGGCCTGTGATGCAGCATTCTCAGCCGTTGAGCTGGCCATGGACGACGTATGCGTGGAAGCACTGCACGGCATCAACGGACGGACGCCGGAAGAAACGATGCGGAATATCGGGAAGGTTGCCTCGCCCGGTATGACCGAGACAGAAAAAACCATTGTCGAAATCCAGGCGCAGAAAGCGATTTGACGAAAAAAAGCGGAGAACCGAAAGGTTTTCCGCCATAGGGAACTCATCTCCGGGAGGACCGTGCGGTCGATGTGGCTGCGCGGTCTTCTTTTGGCCTCAGGGTGATCGGGTCGTTCAGAACAGGCCCCTCGAAGTATTACGGTATGGTCGATGGCGGCTGCCAGAAAAAGAGGCCTTCGGAGGAGGCGAGGGTCTCCAGAAGACGGAGCAGAAACTCTGACGGATGGTAGACACTCATGCAGAGATCTCCGCTGTTCAGTGTCATCAGGGCGTCCTGCGTGGGAACCAGGATGAGCCATTCGCTCTGCGCGTCAGCAATCAGGCGGGCCAGTTCCTCCGGGGCAGGATTCCGGACGGGTACAGGTTCATCCGGGTGCGCGATCTCCAGATCACAGTAACAGTTCAGCTTCAACAGAATGCGGACGAACCGGTGCCGGAGTTCGGAGATCTGAGGCGGCTTGAGCCAGTAATCCTCCACGGCAAAAAACTGGCCTTCATTTCCTGCGGGCACCTGAAAGGGGAGCGGGTCAATGACCCAGCAGGCGGCCTGAAGAAGCTTCTCCACACGATCTTCAAAGTCCAATGAAATTCCCCCTTTTCAGGCTGTGCGTGCATCCGTTTTATGCGGAGTGCTCGGAAAAGAAGTCAAGCAGCAGGCGGCCCATGATTTCACTTCCCTGGATGTAGCTGCCATGGTCCGCCCCGGGCACTGTGACCTGCCGGGCATGCGGGAGATGGGATATGATGCGCTCGGTTTCTTCCGGAACGATCAGATCGTGCTCCCCGACGGTCACCAGCACAGGAACGGTGATCTGCCTCAGGGCCTCCGGATCAATATGCGGCTCTGTGAGCATCAGGGTGATCAGCGGATCGGGCGAGCGCCGGTTGATTTCCGTATATTCAGCGACAAAATCAGGATCAATGCCCTCGGGTGACAGATTGACGCCGCTGACGGCCATTCGGCCGAGGGTATCGGGATGGCGGAGCTCGAGCAGCAGGCCGATGATGCCGCCGTCACTGTGGCCGTAATAGAAGGGCTTTTCAAGGCCCATGGCACGGATGAACTGAAAGATGTCTTCCGCCATGTCTGCGTAGTGGTATTCGCTCATCGGCGCATTCGCGCCATGCCCTCTTGAATCCGGTGCGTAGACGCGGTAACCAGCCTGCACCAGCTGGCGGATCTCCACATCGAACAGATGATGATCTTCCCCGTTCCCGTGCACAAGCACCACCGGGTATCCGTTTCCGGTGACAGAATAGTGCAGGCGGACACCGTTGACGTCTGCGGTGTTCAGGATTTCATCATGATGCATGTTCAGGCTTCCTTTCTGGCGGGGAAATCAGCCCCGGTATTCGAGGCAGAGCATGGTTATATCGTCGAACTGCTCCTCACGGGCAACAAACTGACGGATCCGTCCCTGGACATTTTCAAGGATGGTCTGGGGTGAGGCGGAGGGGTCCCTGTTCAGGGCATCCAGCATGCGGTCTGTGCCGAAGAGCGTATGCCGGAAGTCAGAAGCTTCCGGAACGCCGTCTGTATACAGGAAAAGGCGGCTGCCGGGCTCCAGCCGGATTTCATATTCATGATACCGGACGTCCTCCAGGCCGCCGATGACAAAGCTGTGCCTGTCTTTGAGCAGCTCAAAGGAACCGCCTGCGTGCTGAACGGCCGGATACTCATGGCCGGCATTGGAGGCGGTCAGAAGGCCGGTGCGCAGGTCCAGCACGCCGAGCCATACGGTGATAAACATATCCTCCTGGTTGTTTCCGCAGATCTGCCGGTTGACCGCTTCCAGCACCTGGCCGGGACTCTTCCCAGCCATGGCATTGTTGCGGATAATGATCTTGGACTCCATCATGAACAGGGCGGCCGGAACGCCTTTGCCGCTGACATCGGCAATGACCAGGCCGAGATGATCATGATCGATCAGGAAAAAATCATAGAAATCGCCGCCGACCTCCCGGGCGGGCGTCATGGTGGCGTAAATATCTATGTCCTTCCTGTCCGGAAAAGCAGGGAACCGGCTGGGGAGCGCCCCGGCCTGAATGCGCCTGGCGAGACTGAGCTCGGTCTGGGCGTGGGCCTCTTTTTCGGCCATGCTCTTCTGTGTGAGCACCATTTCCCGGCCCCATTTGGCGATGATCGTGCTGATGACGGCAACCAGGGCAAACAGGAGCCATTTGGGCAGGTAGGAAAAGACAAGCGTGTTCTGGGTGTACAGCGCGGAATCATAGCCCACGGCTTCCACCGCGCTGTCGATAAATTTTCCGGTAGTGGTCATTGTGGTCCCGATGGGAAGGGTGAGGTCATTCAGGTTCAGCAGACCGTAGGTTGCACCGTATGTGGCCGACAGTGCAAAGGTGGCTGAAGAGAGCGCAGCCATCCAGAGGGTCAGTCTGTGAGAAAAGTACCGGCAGGAGCAGATCGTGGGGATGACCATGAGCAGTGCAGCCTTGTGCGTGAAGATCATGTCAATCCGGGAATAGACGAACACGCTGCCGATGAGCAGCAGGTATTTCAGCCACCATGCGTCTTCTTTCACGGCATGAGCGGCTGCCCACAGCAGGACAATCTCCACAAGTCCCTGAATGACGGCAGAATCCACAATATCGCGGGCGAACTGGAAAATGCCGGCTTCTGAGCCGAGCCAGACCGTGATGAGGAGGATACCGCTGATGATGAGTACGACCACCATCATCTTGTTTGCCTGTCTTTCATTGTTGTGAAAAACAGGATCCGCCATATAACTGTTCTTTAAACTGCCAATATATTCTCTGAATCGATTCAGCATGGAGCAACTTCCTTTTGCATACTGGCTTCCGCTGCGCTGCAGCGGGAGATGGAACGGGTCTCAGAATGTTCTGAGAGTCCCTGATGGAAGATATCATACCACATTCAATGAATGTTTCAATTCCGCATACAGACCGGGGTGATGAAAGACCGCCTACTGAACATGCAGGAAATATGGTACAATGAAACAGACCCAGAAAAGAAGCGCTTCGCAGACGGAAGGAGACGGGACTGTGAACACATATACAGAGATTCCGGTAAAGCAGATTGAGCAGGTTCGGATCGGACAGGTGGAGGAGACGCAGGCGGGCACGGGCTGCACCGTGTTTGTGTGTCCGGAAGGTATGCGCGCCGGAGTGGATGTGCGCGGCGGAGGGCCGGCTTCGAGGGAAACGCAGCTGCTCAATCCGCTCATGTCGGCCCAGTGCATTCATGCCATTACGCTCGGGGGCGGCAGTGCGTTCGGCCTTGGTGCAGCGACGGGCGTGATGAACTGTCTCGAAGAGCATGGGATCGGGCTGGAAGTGGGCGTGACCCGCGTTCCGCTGGTCGCACAGTCCGATATTTTTGATCTGACGGTCGGTGACCCGCATGTGCGGCCGGATGCCGGGATGGGGTATCTTGCAGCCAGATATGCCCTGGAGTCCCCGAACTACAGAGACGGAAATTATGGCGCAGGCTGCGGGGCGACGGTGGGAAAAATCCGCGGCATGGAAATGTGCATGAAATCGGGCATCGGCAGTTTTGCCGTGCAGTCAGGCGACCTGAAGATCGGCGCGGTTGTCGTGGTGAATGCGCTGGGTGATGTGTTTGACTGGAAAACAGGCAGGCAGATTGCAGGGCTGCTGTCGGATGACAGAAAGAAGCTTTGCAGCACTGAGGACTATATGAAGAGCAGCCTGAAGGTTGTGGAAAACAGGTTTACCGGCAATACAACCCTCGCAGTGGTCATGACCAATGCATATTTCAGCAAGTCCCAGCTGTGCAAAATCGCAGGACTGGCCCACGACGGGTATGCCCGCTCTATCCGCCCGGTCCACACATCCGCGGACGGCGACAGCATCTATGCGGTTTCCGTGGGCGATCTCCGGGTGGATCAGGACGTGATCGGCATTCTGGCTGCCGAAGTGGTCAGTGAGGCGATTACCCGGGCAGTGCAAAGTGCCGAGAGTGCATACGGTTATCCTGCGCTCGGAGATTTGTGACTGCCTGCAGGCATCCAGAGCAGAAGAATGATTTGCGGAAAACTGTGATATACTTGTCCGTGTATGCTGCGGAATCAATCCGGCAGCGGACAGAAGAGAATGTGGAGGCATCGGCATGAAAAAAAACTTGGTCATCTTTACAGACATCGGCGATACGATTATCGATGAGGGCACCGAAGAGCGGGACAGTGCCAGGGTTGTGCAGAGAGCCCGGTGCATTCCCGGAGCCAGGGAAACCACGCTGAAACTGCATGAGGCAGGGTATCCGATTGTCATGGTGGCAGACGGCCTGAGCAAATCCTTTCACAATCTGATGGACCTGCACGGACTGAGCCCGGTGTTCTCGGCCTGGGTGATCTCCGAGGAAGTCGGGGAGGACAAGCCCAGCGCCAAAATGTTTGAGACGGCCATGCAGGCCATGCATCTGACCGAGGCGGACAAAAAGCGCATCATCATGGTGGGCAACAACGTCAAGCGGGATATGCGCGGCGCGAACCGCTTCGGCATCCGCTCCGTGCTCCTCGACTGGTCCAAGCGCCGTCCCTTCGACGCGGAGCTGCCGGAGGACAGGCCGGACTATGTGATTCATGAGCCCACAGAACTGTTCGACCTCGTGGAACGCCTGAACGCGGAACTGGAGGCGGAGCAGGCATGACAGACCTGGAGATCGCGCAGCGGTATATCCCGGCAGTGCACTTTGACCGTGCGGAAACGATCCCGGTGAGAGCGGTCGGCTATACCGTCTTCCGGACAGCCTCCTCAAGCGGGTCCTTCCCCAAAAGGATGGTGCCGGTGCCTGCGGAGGCGCAGTACACCGTGGAATATGCCTATTATTTTGACTATGACATTGAGCACATGTATGACCTTGAACACGTCTGGGTGGTCGTGGGCCGGGACGGTGAGGTTCTGGACGTACAGGGGAGCTATCACGGGAAATACCTGAACCTGCTGATTCCGGACTTTCCCGGAGCGCTGGGCGTGGAAGACGGCCATATGCATGTCTTCTGTCAGCCAGGAAAGCATGCCATGCTCGCAGGCGGCATCATGACGAAACTGTATCCCGGATGGGATGCATGCTGCCGGAAGGCAGGCGGCCCGGTGCTCATCGGGAACCCGTTCAGCGCGGCCTGGTCACCCACCGGAAAGGATCTGTTTGTCCCCACACCGGAGGATGACCGCAACAGCATCCGGTACCTGAGGGAAAAACTGTCGTTTGAACCGACGCTGGATTTTTCCTGTGTGCAGATGCACACGGATCTTCTGATGACATGGGACGCACTGTATGAAAAAATCCCCGGCTGGATTGCCGCGGAGTGTGCACGCCTGAAAAAGGAATTTGGAGAGGGGTAAGCCAGTATGGATTTTGATCCGATTGCCTATGGTGCCAGAGCGGACGGCGTCACCAATGACGCGGCTGCGATCCAGAAAGCCATTGATGCATGCTGTCAGGAGGGCGGCGGCCGCGTGGTGCTGCGCTCCGGGAAAACATACAGGAGTTCATCCCTCCATATGAAGAGCCGGGTGGAACTGCACCTGGAGAACGGAAGCACACTGCTTGCCTCCGACCGTCTGGAGGACTACTTCCGCCCGGATCAGCCCGCCCAGGATGGTCCGGTGTCGAGTGTCGGAACACCGGTGACCGGGAAACCGTCCTATGTGTTCCTGTATGCGTACGGGGCAGACCATGCCCGCGTGACCGGGAGCGGAACGATTGATGGCAGCGGCAGCGCGTTTGTCCGGCGCGTATCGCCCTGGTATGTGACGGGGGACTTCTATCCGAGGCCCACGCTGATCTATTTTGAAAACTGCCGGCATATCACCTTCCGGGACACCGTCATGTGCAATGTCTCCTTCTGGACGCTGCATGTGGGCGGATGCGAAGACGTGCTCATCGATTCCATCCGGATTCTCAATCCGCTCGATGTGGCGAACTCCGACGGCATCGATGTGGACCACAGCCGGTATGTGCGGATCTGCGACTGCCATGTGGAATGCGCGGATGACTGCATCTGCATGAAAAACACCATGGGCAACCGCGAGTACCCGCATACAAAGGGCGTTCTGGTGACCGGATGCACGCTGGTTTCCACCAGTGCGGCCCTGAAGATCGGCACCGAGGGCGTGGACGACTTTGAGGACATTCAGTTCTCCAACTGCATCATTGACCGCAGCAACCGCGGACTGTCCATTCAGGTCCGGGATGCAGGCTGTGTGCGGAATGTGTCGTTTGACCATATTTCTGTGCGCACCCGCAGGTTTGCGGAAAGCTGGTGGGGCTGTGCGGAACCGATCGCCATTACGGCAGTGGACAGGTCTTCGGACAACCCCGGCGGAACGATCGAAAATGTCCGCTTTTCGTATATTGACTGTGAGGGCGAAAACGGGGCAGTCATCTACGGCCTGCCGGGACGGATCCGGGATATCTCTCTGGATCATGTCCGCATTGCGCTCAATGAGACCAGCCGCTGGCCGAAGGGCCAGTATGATCTCCGCCCGGGCGAAGGCATGCAGATCGTGGAGCATCCGGCCGTTCCCCTCCTGACCCATGAGGTCGAGGACCTGCGGCTTGAGCAGGTGCGCCTGCGCGGGAAGGACGGGAAGGAAAAACAGCCCGAAACCTTTTAAGGACAGGAAAAAACCGACATCGTGGTGATGCCGGTTTTTTTCTTATGTTTCAACAATATTCAGCGTGACGTTCATGCGTCCCATTTTGGTGATCCATTCACTGGAGATGCGTGTATCGGTAATGATCCGGTCAAAGTCGGTGGGGCGGGCATAGGTGAGAAGACTTGTGACGCCGAACTTGTTGCCGGTGACCATCAGCACAGCCCGGCCGGTGTGGGCAATGGCGGCTTTTTTGATTTCATATTCCAGGGGAATGGAATTGGTGACGCCGCCGTCGGAAATGCCGGTGGCAGCCATAAAGGCAATGTTGGTGTTGAAGTTGCTCAGGAAGGCAGCGGAATCGGCGCCGGTCAGGGAATGCGTGGAGCGATGCAGTTCACCGGGCAGCATGATCAGCCGGATGGTCGGATAATCGACGGCAGCCATCATCACTTCGATATTGTTGGTAATGATCGTAATGGAACGATCCCTGAGGGCCTCCACCAGATGAATGGTGGTGGTGCCGGAATCAATAAAGATGATATCGCCGTCGTGCACCAGTTCAGCCGCTTTGGCGCAGATGGCGCGCTTGGCATGGGAAGGCTTGAGGGAGCGCTGATCATAGGGCAGGAATCCGGATACCGTCTGTTTGGCCCGGACACCGCCGTATACCTTTTCCACACTGCCGTCGGCCACCAGCTCGGCCAGATCCCGGCGCACAGTGTTCATGGAGATATCAAAGGTTGTCTGGAGCTCCTCCATTGTGGCAGATTTGTGTTCTGCTATATACAGCGCCATTTGCTGCAGGCGTCTGGCTTTCATGCTGGGATCCCACCTTCTGAATTGTATAAATGATGCAGAAATTTTACCAAACGCATCGGATAATGTCAATTATGCCTGCAAATAATGAGCATGTTTTGGTCAAAACAAAAGGGTGATCGGAATAAAAATGGTCACATGATGATGGTTTTATTATTGACAAATAGTGAGGGGACGGATACAATCGGAGCGAAAAGGGAAGAAAAAAAGACAGCCGGGTGGCTGTCAGGAATGGAGCGGTCAGCTCCAGGAAAATGCAAAGGATTGAGAGGAACCGGTTGCCAGGGTATAACAGATTTTGACTGTGTGGTTTTCATCTGCTTCAATGTGCATGCCGGCTCCGTTTGTCTCCACGCGGAAGGTCTTTCCGGGCAGGTGCCAGACGTTCCCGGTGAACTGATCCGGAGACAGGCCGGGGCAGCTGATTTCAAAGAACAGCGTGACATCCCGGTGCACGCGGTTTTCCACGGTCATTTCTGCGCTGCTCTCTGTGACGTGCCCGTCAAAGAGTACGGTGTGCAGGTGGGACATGGTTCCATTGGGCAGTGAGCGGAGCAGGCGGATGGTCCCGATGCCCTCCGGCGCCTTCCAGAAGAAGACAAGCGGATGGAGCTGATAGCTCGGGTTTTCACTGCCTGAAAGTGCGCCGGCCATGAAATCCGGTTCAATCCAGGCTGTGGCGGTACACAGGGCATGATTGCGTCCGGGTTCTCCGCGCTCGGAGAGCTCACAGAACTGCCGGGTGACCATGCGCGGTGCCTGGGGTTCGAGGAACCTGGGAATGACGAACTCCGGAATGGAGATGTCGCCGAGCACGGTCAGCGGGTTGATCACACTCTCAATGGAGAAAGGATGGAACGGGAAACGTCCGGCACCCAGCCCCAGATAGAGGATGTCATAGAAGCAGGTATGGATGGACATGTCTAGTTCGTAACACCGGGAGTACGGCCCTGAAAAGGCGCGCATGGAGGGATTATAGAAATCCGCCATATCCTGCCAGATGCCGTCCTCGAGTTCCCTGCCCAGAAGACGCAGTTCCTCCGTGGAACCGTAGCGCCGCCAGAAGCCGAGTGTGGAGAGATCCACGCCGCAGTAGGTTGGAGAATTGAACTCGGCGCAGGCGTGATGCTCGCGGTACTCATTCAGAAGGCGTCTGGCCTGTCGGAGGCTTTCGTCACGCCAGTAGGGGACATCCAGCTTTCTGCTGAAATAGTCCAGCAGGAAAATGTACATGATCCGGATGTTCGTGTTGAGCGGCGTGAGATTCTTCTGCACGCGGTCCATGGCCCCTTCCATGAGAAGGCGGCAGGACTGACGGATCTCTGCGAGGAGCGCAGGGGAAAGACGGTCCTCAAAATGCTCGAGCAGCATGGCAAAGGTCATGCCGATGAATTCCCGGAGGTTGGGTTCATAGGTATCCCAGGCGACCGGGATGGTGCGGATCAGCGCACGGCCGAGCGTCTGCTCGATGCGGTCGGCCTGGTCTTTCAGGGCCGGATCGGCAGCCAGCTCCCGGCTGAAGGTACACAGAATGTCTTCCCAGGCCACGTCTGCCATATAGCGCATGGTGGGGGAGACGGCATGGTACGAAAAAATACCTGCCGGAGGAACCGGGTCATCCGGATGGCGGAAGGTGCCGTGAAAAATCTCCCCGGGTGCGTTGAACTGCAGTTCGAGCACGGCGCGGCAGATGGTCTCCGCAGTCTCGGCGGCGCCGGGATCATCCCGGATCAGCAGGCCCAGCGCATAGTACATCGAATTGCGCACGCTGCGGTACGGCTTTCCTTCAAGGGTCTCCGTCACAAGGCCGGTGGCTGGGTTATACCCGCGCCGGAGATGGGCGACTGCTTCGTCGACCAGCAGCCGGGCTTCGGGGGAAAGAGCAGAATACAGTTGCATGAGAACAGCCTCCGTTATCAGGCGTAAGAATGCAGGAATGCATCATATATCAGGAACATCCTGGTTGTCAAATGGTGTTTTCAGATAAAGGTCTCAGAGGACAGGAAAGAAAAGAACAAGGACGGTGAAACTATGGGACTGGTGAATATGCGGACTCTGCTGAAAAAAGCAGAGGAAGGATCATGGGCAGTCGGCTCGTTCAGCGTCGCGAACATGGAATGCATAGAGGGCGTCATTGCGGCAGCTGAAGCCTGCCGGGCTCCGATCATCATGCAGATTGCAGAGGCACGGCTTCCGTACTCCCCGCTGCACCTGATTGGCCCGATGATGATTGCGGCAGCGGAGCATGCACGTGTTCCGGTGGCTGTTCATCTCGACCACGGAAAAACGCTCGAATGCATCCAGGAAGCATTGGATCTCGGCTTTACCTCCGTCATGTGTGACGGCTCGGACCGCCCGATCGATGAAAACGTGGCGCTCACCTCCCGGGTGGTTGCCATGGCAGCCAAAACCGGCGCGGCTGTGGAAGCCGAGGTCGGCCGGGTGGGGAAAAACGAAGACGGTACCGCGGCAGAAGAACAGATTGCAACCCTGGACGATTGTCTGCGGATGGACGCGACAGGGATTGATGCACTGGCCGTCGGAATCGGCAATGCGCACGGGCTCTATGCCCAGACCCCGCATCTGCGGTATGAAGTGGTGGAGGAAGCCCACGACAGGCTGCATGCTGCGCTGGTGCTGCACGGCGGAAGCGGACTGACGGATGAGCAGTTCCGGAAGCTTGTTCAGCTGGGTATGCGCAAGCTGAACATCGCCACCGATATTTTCCGCGCACAGGCAGGCGCCTGTGAAGGGAAAGACATCTTTCGCAATATCGGAGCCTCCTCAAAGGCTGTCTCTGAGGTGGTCTCCAGATATATCAGACTCTTTGGCAGTGAAGGGAGAGCAGACCTATGATTTCCTTTGATCTCTCAAAACCGCTGCATATCACGCTGGTCGGACGCGTGGCAATCGATTTCAATCCAACCGATTACAACCGTCCGCTTGATGAGAGCAGCAACTTCAACAAGTACCTTGGCGGTTCGCCGGCCAACATTGCCGTGGGCATGGCGAGACTGGGAAACCGCGTCGGCTTCCTCGGACGCGTGAGCGACGATCAGTTCGGCACGTATGTCACCAAGTACTTCCAGAACGAAGGCATTGATGTGAGCCACATCCGCCGCTGTGAGCACGGCGAAAAGCTTGGACTGACATTCACGGAAATGCTTTCCCCGACAGAGTCCTCCATCCTCATGTACCGTGAGGGCGTGGCGGACCTGCAGCTCTCCCCGGAGGACGTGGACGAGGAGTATATCCGCAGCAGTGCATGCCTGCTCATCTCGGGCACAGCCCTGTGCACCTCCCCGACCCGCGAGGCATGTTTCAAGGCCCTGACCTATGCCAGACGCAACGGCGTCCCGGTCGTCTTTGATGCCGACTACAGAGCATACACCTGGAAGAGCATGGATGAGATTGCGATCTATACATCCATGGTTGCCGAGAAAGCGGACATCATCATGGGCAGTCGTGAAGAGTTCGATCTGATGGAGCGGCTCCTCGGACTGGACGGCACGGATGAAAAGAGCGCGGAATACTGGCTGGGCCTAGGCGCATCGATCTGTGTCATCAAACACGGAAAGAGCGGCAGCCGCGCTTACAGCCGTGAGGGCTGCTTCAATGTCAAACCGTTCCCGGTCAAGGCACTCAAGGGCTTCGGCGGCGGAGACGGCTATGCGTCTTCGTTCCTGCATGCCCTGATGGCCGGAAAGCCCCTGGATGACGCACTGGAAAGAGGCAGCGCTTCGGCCGCCATGCTGGTGGCAAGCCATGCCTGTTCCAAGGATATGCCCACAGAGGAAGCCCTCGAAGCGTTTATTGCAGCGGAAAAGGCGCAGTACGGAAGCGTCATTACACCCATCTGACCCAACCCTACCAAGCGAGACAAAATAAATGGAGGTAATGGAACCATGGAAATCATGAAACCCTTTATCGGCGGACAGTTTGTAGAGAGCAAGAGCGAAAAGTTCAACACCATTTACAATCCTTCCACCGGCGAAGCCATCGCTCAGGTCCCCTGCTGCACCAAGGAAGAAGTGGAACAGGCGATCGCCTGCGCCAAGGCTGCCTATCCGGCATGGAGAGACACCCCCGTCCGCAAGCGTGCCAGCATCATGATGAAGCTGCGCAACCTGATCGAAGAACACATGGATGAGCTGACCATGCTCGTGGCCAAAGAAAACGGCAAGTGCTGGAGCGAGGCTGCCGGCGATGTCGGCAAGGCGCTGGAAATGACCGAACTGGCCTGCTCTGCTCCCTCCCTGCTCATGGGCGAAAGCCTCATGAACACCTCCACCGGCTATGACACCACGCTCTACCGCGAGCCGATCGGCGTGTTTGCCGGCATTGCACCCTGGAATTTCCCGGCCATGATTCCGGTGGGCTGGATGGCTCCTCTGTGCATTGTATGCGGCAATGCCTTCGTGCTCAAGCCTGCCTCCACCACCCCCATGACCAGCCTGCGCTTTGCAGAACTCTACAAGGAAGCCGGCGTACCGGACGGCATCTTCAATATTGTACCCTGCTCCAGGAATGAAGCGGAAATCTTCCTGACCCATGAGGATGTCAAGGGCATCACGTTTGTCGGTTCCACCGCAGTCGGCCAGCATGTCTATGCCACCGCTGCCGCCAACGGCAAGCGCGTGCAGTGCCTGTGCGAAGCCAAGAACCATGCGCTGGTCCTGGCGGATGCACCCATCACCCGCACTGCCGCCGGCATCATGAACTCCTCCTTCGGCTGCGCCGGCGAACGCTGCATGGCGCTGCCTGTTGTCGTCGCAGAAGAGAGCATTGCTGACCAGCTGGTCGCAGAGCTTGTGCGTCTGTGCAAGCAGCAGAAGATCGGTCCTGCCTATGACAAGACCTCCAAGCTTGGACCTGTGGGCTCCAAGAGCCATCAGAAGTTCATCCTCGACTGGATCCAGAAGGGCATTGACGAAGGCGCCCAGCTCGTTCTCGACGGCCGCGATGTCAAGGTGGAAGGCTATGAGAACGGCTACTATATCGGCCATACCATCTTCGACCATGTGACCGAAGATATGACCATCGGTACCCGCGAAGTGTTCGGACCGGTGCTGTGCATCAAGCGCGTCAAGAACTTCGAGGAAGGCATTCAGCTGATGAACCGCAATCCCTTCGCCAACGGTTCTGTTATCTTCACCCAGAGCGGCTATTATGCCCGTGAGTTTGCCCGCCGCACCGATGGCGGCATGGTCGGCGTGAACGTCGGCATCCCGGTCCCGATCGGCGTTTTCCCGTTCTCCGGTCACAAGAAGTCTTTCTTCGGCGACCTGCACTGCCACGGCAAGGATGCGTTCCGTTTCTACACCGAATCCAAGACTGTCACCATGCGCTGGTTCGATGAAGAGGAAATGAAGAAAGAGCATGTCTCCACCTGGGATGGTTCCCTCTAAGATGGTTTCCGGCCTGCAGAATGCAGGAAGCAGATAAAAAGAATAAAGAAAGAAAAAAAGAGAGGTTGAAATTCCCATGAATAAGCTGAAGATTGGTATTGTAGGCGCCGGCCGTATCGGCAATGTCCACGCTGAATCCATTACCTATCACATTCCGGAAGCGGAAGTCGTCATGGTCACCGACGTCATGGAAGCCAGCGCCAAGAAACTGGCTGAGCGTTTCGGCGTGCCGAAGTATTCTGCCGATTATATGGACATCATCAATGATCCTGAGATCGACGCCGTCCTGGTCTGCTCCCCGACGCCCACGCATGCGGACATCTCCATTGCTGCCATGAAGGCCGGCAAGCATGTGTTCTGCGAGAAGCCTGTGCACACCTCGATTGAAAGAATCAAGGAAGTCGCCAAGGTTGCTGAGGAAACCGGCCGCAAGCTGCAGATCGGCTTCAACCGCCGTTTTGACCACAACCACAAGGCAGTGCAGAAGATGGTTGCCAACGGCACGCTGGGCAATGTGGAAATCATCAAGATCACGTCCCGCGATCCCGAGCCCCCGTCCCCTGAGTATGCAGCCAGCTCCGGCGGCCTGTACATCGACATGATGATTCATGACTTCGATATGGCCATGTTCCTGGCCGGCTCGGATGTCACCGAAGTCTATGCCATGGGCACTTCCCTGGTCGACAAGCGCATCGGCGAAGCCGGTGACGTGGACACCGCCATCGTGACCCTGACCTTTGCCAACGGCGCTCTGGGCGTCATCGACAACAGCCGCCGTGCTGCCTACGGTTATGACCAGAGAGTGGAAGTCTTCGGATCCCTGGGCATGGCAGCAGACGAGAATGACGGCGATTCAACCGTCAAGGTCTCCACGGCCGCCGGCGTGGTCGGCGAAAAGCCGCAGTTCTTCTTCCTTGAGAGATACATGGCCAGCTTCACTGAGGAAATGAAGCAGTTCATCCAGGCCATTGTCAATGATACAGATGTGCCGGTCGGCATCCATGCCGGTCTCATGAGCGTTGTGCTCGCCAAGGCTGCCAAGAAGTCTCTGGACGAACACCGCCCGGTAAAGATTTCTGAAATCTGAGATTGAAAACGGACGCCCGGCATCGCCGGGCGTCCATATCAGGGAGGGAACGAACATGAATCCCAATATTACCAAGGCAAAGGGTCCGCATCCGTTCGGCCTCAAATGGCTGGCCCGGCGTGACGGAGAGCATGCCGACATGCTCATGGATTTCGGTGTGTACCGCATGAAGAAGGGCGACGTCTATGAAGAGACGGCCGACCTGGAGAAAGCGGTTCTGCTGGTGTACGGCGAAGTGCAGTTTGACTGGGCGGAAAAGACGCATGTCGAGAACCGCGAGAACTGCTTTGACGTGCCTCCGACCGCACTGCATGCAGACAGGACCTGCGCCATCCGCGTGACCTGCCTTTCGGATGAAGCGGAAATCAATATTCTCAGAACGGACAATGAGAAGGCCTTTGGAAACAGGCTGTACCTGCCCTCCGATACGCCCGACGAGTTCCGCGGCGCAGGCCTCATGCGGGAAACGTCCACCCGCATTGTCCGCACCATCTTTGATTACTCCAATGCAAAGGATGCCAACATGGTCCTGGGCGAAGTCATCGGCTTCCCGGGCAAGTGGTCAAGCTATCCGCCGCATCATCATCCGCAGCCTGAAATCTATTACTACAAGACCAATCCGGAGAACGGCTTCGGCTATGGCGAACTCGGGGACGAGGTTGTCAAGGTGCAGAACAATGACACCGTCTTTATCGAGCCCGGCCTGACCCATCCGCACTGCACGGCGCCGGGTTATGCGCTCTGGTATCTCTGGGCCATCCGTCATCTCGACGGCAATCCCTACCGCAGTCCGGATTATCCCGTGTTCCTCAAGGAGCATCTGTGGGTGATGGATGAAAACAGCCATTACTGGGGCGATCCCAAATAATCAGGAGGTAGAACGACATGGAGACCATTCGTCTGACCATGGCGCAGGCCCTCGTCCGGTTCCTGGACAACCAGTGGGTGGAGCTTGACGGTGTGGAATACAAGTTTGTCAACAATATGTTCGGCGTTTTCGGCCACGGCTGCGTGGTCGGCGTCGGACAGGCGCTCCAGCAGGGCGGGCACGGCATCCGCTTCCTGCAGGGCAAGAATGAACAGAATATGGCGCTGGCTGCCATGGCGTTTGCCAAGCAGAAGAACCGCTTGGAAATCATCCCGTGCGTGTCCTCCATCGGCCCCGGCGCCATGAATATGGTGACGGCCTGCGGCTGTGCCACGGCCAACCGTATCCCGCTGCTGGTGCTGCCGGGCGATACCTTTGCCTGCCGCCAGCCGGACCCGGTGCTGCAGCAGGCGGAGTTCTTCCAGTCCTTCGGCCAGACCGTGACGGATGCATTCCGCGGCGTATGCCATTATTTTGACCGCATGGAGCGCCCCGAACAGCTGATGACGGCCGCGATCCATGCCATGCGCGTGCTCACCGATCCCGCCGATACCGGCGCGGTTTGCCTGGCCATGCCGCAGGATGTGGAAGGTGAAGCGTATGATTATCCGGTTTCCTTCCTCAGAAAGCGCGTCTGGCATATGGACCGGCGCATGCCCACAGCATCCCAGCTCGAGCGCGTCGCGGATATCCTGAAGAAGGCCGAGTATCCGCTCGTCATCTGCGGCGGCGGTGTCCGGTATTCCTACGCGCATGACGCCCTGGATGCGTTCTGCTCGCAGACGGGCATTCCGTTCTGCGAGACGCAGGCGGGCAAGAGCGTGCTCCCGTGGACCCATCCGCTGAACCTGGGCGGCATTGGCGTGACGGGCGGCGAGGCTGCCAATGTCATGGCCAAAAAGGCCGATGTCATTCTGGCGGTCGGTACGCGTCTGAGTGATTTTACCACCAGTTCCAAGTGGCTCTTCCAGGAGAACGCCAAGGTGATCGGCCTGAACATCTGCCCGTTTGATGCGGTCAAGATGGACGCCGAGCCCATGATCTGCGACGCCCGGGAAGGCCTGAAGGGCCTGACTGAGGTGATGGCGGGCTACCGGTATGCCCATGCGGATGAGGCAAAGGCGGCCTCTGACAAGTGGAACAAAACCGTGGATGCATGGTATGCGGCTCACAGTGAGCAGGGCCTTGCACAGACCCGCGCGCTGGGCATCATCAATGAATTCATGAAGGAAAACGATATCGCTGTGGGCAGTGCAGGCAGCCTGCCGGGCGATATGCAGCGCCTCTTCCGCCCGACGGGACGGGATGCCTATCACATGGAATATGGATTCTCCAACATGGGCTATGAGACCAACGGCGCGCTGGGCGTGAAACTGGCCTGCCCGGACCGCGAAGTCTATACGTTCTTCGGTGACGGCACCTACCTGATGGCGCACTCTGAACTGGTGACCTGCGTGCAGGAGGGCCTGAGAGTGCATTTCTGCCTCTTTGACAACTCCGGATGGGGCTGCATTGAGAACCTGCAGAACAACCAGGGCACCCCGACGTTCGGCACCGTGTTCCGCTTCCGCAATCCGGAGACCGGCGAGCTCGACGGCGCACCTGTCCCGCTGGATTTCGCCAAGAATGCGGAAGGCTATGGTCTCAAGACCTATTCCATCCATACCGAGGAAGAGCTGAAGGCAGCCCTTGAGGACGCCCTGAAGCAGGACCGCCCGGTGCTCTATGACATCAAGGTGGTTCCCGGCACCATGACGCCCGGCTATGAGAGCTGGTGGCGTGTGGGCGTGGCTGAGGTTTCCACACAGGCGCCGGTCCAGGCTGCTTATGCCAGCCTCATGGACCATGTGAAGGATACAAGAAAATTCTGATGAATCAAATCATGGGAGGAATCTGATATGCTTGATCCCAATAAAGTCAAACTGGCGATTGCCCCGATCGGCTGGACCAATGATGACATGCCTGACCTGGGCGGAGAGAACACCTTTGAACAGTGCGTGAGCGAAATGGCACTCGCCGGCTTCAAGGGAAGCGAAATCGGCAACAAGTATCCCCAGGATGTGCAGGTACTCAAGCACAAACTGGACGTCCGCGGCCTACAGATCTGTAATGCCTGGTTCTCCACGCTCTTCACCTCTGAACCCTATGAAGTCACCATCCGCAACTTCATCGCTCACCGCGACCGTCTCTATGCACTCGGCGCACGGGTGATCGGTGCCAGCGAACAGGGCGACTCCATCCAGGGCAAGGACATCAATATCTTCGGCAACCAGAAGGCCGTCTGGACCGATGCACAGTGGGATACTGTGATCAAGGGCTACAATGAGCTCGGTGCACTCGCCCAGGAAAAGGGCATGACGCTGACCATGCATCATCACATGGGAACCGGCGTACAGACTGTCGAGGAAATCGACCGCTTCATGGCCTCCGTGGATCCGGAGAAGGTTTTCCTGCTCTTTGACTCCGGTCATCTGACCTTTGCTGGTGTGGATCCCGTTCCGGTGCTCAAGAAATACATCCACCGCATCCGCCACATCCATCTCAAGGACTGCCGTCTGGCAATCCGCGATCAGGCGAAGAAGGAAGGCTGGAGCTTCCTGACCGCTGTGCGCAACGGTGTCTTCACCGTGCCCGGCGACGGCGATGTGGACTTCGCTCCGATCTTCGATATCATTGAGAAGAGCGGCTATGAGGGCTGGGTTGTCGTCGAGGCCGAACAGGATCCGGCCAAGGCCAATCCGTTCGAGTATGCCCAGATGGCACGCAAGTATATCCGCGAAAAGACCGGTCTGTAATGGAATGAAACACAGCGCCCCCTGCAGAGAAAAATCCGCAGGGGGCGCTTTTGCGCACAGGGGCAGGAACGGCAGGCGGCGGGGAGAATTCTTTCTGTCAGCACGGAAAAACAGGCAGGGGGACAGGGGCATGACATTCGAGGAAATCAGGGAAAGACTGCTGGGTATGCAGGACCGGGCATACAGGGATTTTCAGATGAAACTGATCCCAACCGTGAAGCCGGAGACGGTGATCGGCGTGCGGACGCCGGACCTCCGGAAGCTGGCGAAAGAACTGCAGGCGGATGGCAGCGCAGAGATGCTGATTGAGAAACTGCCGCATGACTGGTTTGAGGAAAATCAGCTGCATGCGTTCATTCTTTCGGACATGAAGGACTATGCCGCGTGCATCGAGGCTGTCAGCCGTTTTCTGCCCTGTGTGGACAACTGGGCCACCTGTGACCAGATGTCCCCGAAGGTCTTCAAGAAGCATGCGCCGGAACTGCTCGGGTCGGTCAGGGCATGGCTTGCGTCAGGGGAAACCTATACCGTCCGGTTTGGTATCCGCATGCTGATGGATCACTTTCTGGATGACCGGTTTGATCCGGCTTATCCGGAGATGGTGGCGTCCATCCGCTCGGAGGAGTATTACGTCCGCATGATGGCGGCCTGGTATTTTGCGACGGCACTGGCTAAACAGTATGATGCGGTCCTTCCGTACCTGGAAAACCATCGCCTGGACCGCTGGACGCATCAGAAGGCAATTCAGAAGGCCGTGGAGAGTTACAGGATCCGTCCCGAGCAGAAGGAATACCTGAAAAACCTGAGAATAACGGGAGGGGAATAATGGGGAACGAACCGATCACCATCACACGCGAGCAGGCAAGGCGCCTGATTCTTCTCCGGCAGGGACTGCTGGGAAAACACCGGTTTATCGGAAAGGACGGGGCCTGCCGGTATGTTCGTCAGGCGGGCTGCATCCAGTATGATCCGGTCGATGTCTGCGGAAAGAATGCGGAGCTGACATTGCTCTCCCGTGTGAAGGGGTTTACGAAAAAGACGCTGGCGGATCTTCTCTACAAAGACCGCCTGCTTGTGGACTATGCCGACAAGGAACTTGCGATCTGGGCGAGGGAGGACTGGCCGTATTTTGCCCCGTACCGGGAGAGAAGCCGGGTGCATGGAACACAGTTTCAGGGCCTGGCTGAGCTCGAAGAGAAAGCGATCGCCTATATCTGTGAGCACGGGCCGGTCAGCAGTGATACACTGCCCCTGGAGGGCACCATCTTCTGGCATTCGTCCATGCACTGGAGCGGCCACTGGGAAAAGGAATCCCAGGCTGCGCGCTCCGTGCTCGAGCAGCTGTATACGGACGGTGTGCTGCTGATTCACCACAAGACCGGAACCCGGAAATACTATGACCTTGCGGAAAAGTACTTTGACGAGGAACTGCTGAATGCACCAAGCCCCTGCCCGGATGCAGAAGCGTTTCGGCAGTGGCGCGTCGCACGGCGCATCGGGGCGGTCGGCCTGCTCTGGAACCGCCGGTCGGATGCCTGGCTGGGGATGGATATGAGCACGGAAGAGCGGAACCGGGCGTTTGCGGAGCTGGAGAAAAAAGGCCGCATCTGCGAGGTCCGGACAGAAGGCATCCGCTTTCCGCTGTACCTGCTCAGGGAAGACCTCCCGCTTCTGGAGAACGTGCTGGACGATACCGCGGACAGGAAACCGCGCCTGGAATTCCTGGCCCCGCTCGACCCCATGCTGTGGGACCGGAAACTGATCGAGGCGCTCTGGGATTTTCAGTACTCGTGGGAGATCTATACGCCGCGGGAAAAACGCAGATACGGTTATTATGTCCTGCCGATTCTGTATGGTGAGAAGCTGATCGGACGCATGGAAGCGGCGGCCGAGAGAAAGACAAAGTCGCTGGAAGTGCGGCATATATGGTATGAGGAAGGTGTGCGGCAGACTGCAAAGCTGAAAAAGGCACTGGATGGCGCGGTGAAGCGCCTGGCGGTCTTCAATGACTGCACGGAGATCCGCTGGAATGAACGCTGAAGGATATGGAAAGGCCGGGGCCCTGTCGGGTCCCGGCTTTGCTTCAGCCGTTTGTGACTTCCGGGTCTTCTGTTTCGAGCGTTTCCGTGCGCACATAGCCGCCGCTGCCCTCGAAGTTTGTCAGGCTGAAGCCATTCTCGTCGATGCTCAGCCCTTTGACATTCACCGTGCCGTCCTCATGGATCAGCGTCAGTTCATACTCGGGATCATTCCAGTAGAGTCCCCGGAAAGGATTGTATCTGCTGACAGACCATGTGCCCCGACGGGCTTCTCCGAGGGTTTCAGCGGTCTGGGTATAGACGGTATTGGCTCCTTCAAACGTTCCGTCGGGATAGAAGATAAGGCGGTCTTCCGCCATGCTGCCTCCGGCAAAGAACGTCCAGCTGCCGGAGAGCTGCTCCATGATATCCTGGGGCACGGGACGCTCTATGCCGGAAGGATCCATTTCCAGATCCCGGACGGGGATGAACCCCCAGACGATGGCGCCGCCGTCTGTGAATTTGCCTTTGCTGGTGACCTCTGCGCTGACATAGGCCCAGTCGTTTCCGACAAGCCCCATGCAGTCAAACTGCATGCCGGAGGGCACTTCAAACTGCGGATACTGGGAGCAGAAGGGGTCATCGGTGAGGAACGTGGTGCGGATGGCCCGGACATCGCAGTGGACGAAGGCTTCCCCGAGGATATCTGAAGTGTCCTCGAGCGCACGGCTGCCCAGAAGCGCATTTTCGACCCAGCCGATGCGGTGTGTCCGTTCGCTGACTTCATACTCAATACAGGTATAGCTATCCCCGTCGGCGTTCCGGAAGCCCTTCAGGGGGATGATGTTCCCGGAAAGCCCGACAGCCGCCTTGCCTTTGCCGGCCCGCCAGGCAGACTTCCCGAACGGTGCGCTCCAGACCGGGGCCGTGCCTTTGCCGAGCGCGGGGACCAGATTCCTCTCACTGGTTCCCAGACAGTTTTCTCCGCTGTCCAACTGCGCATGCAGGAGATTGAAACGACGGACATCCTCCGCAGCCCTCGGGAACAGGGCCAGATTGAAATCTGAGACGGAAAGGGGAAGGATGGAAAGAAAAACCGTTTCTTCCCCGTCGGTGCAGGTATAGCCGTAAAAGGAACCGGTGTCCACACTGGATGTGTCAGCCCGGAACTCGACATCCCCGAGACGGGCCTGCATGAGCACAATGTCGTCCGCGCATTCCCCAAAGGTAAAGGATTCCTCTCCGCTTTTGAGAACAAACCCGTCCGCGGTTTCCGCGATGGACATGTTTTTCCTGTCGTCCGGCTGCCATACAGCGGTATGGAAGACGTGCAGTCCGTCCTCGGCTGCATGGAACAGTGCGTTGTGATACCGGGAGCCGAGAATGGCCCAGGCCCCGGCCTGATTGCAGAGGGTGGAATAATTCTCCCACCTTGCGTCGTCCATAACGAGCGTCAGCAGCTTTCCCTTCAGTCCCCAGCTGTTGGCCGAGGCCGCGGGAAGAAGAGAGAGCACCAGAAAAAGCGTAAGCAGAAGTGCGATCCCTTTGTACATGTTTTCAGATCCCTTCAGGATGGTTTCATCCATAGAACGAAAAAAGGCAGCATATCGTTTCCGAAATGCTGCCCGGATGACAAAAATTGGAAATCAGGCGAGGAGTGCTTTGAGTGCGCTGCAGGCGGCGTCGAATGCCTCATCGTTGGAGGAGAAGACATAACTGCCTCCGCCGACAATGCTGCGGTCGCCCTTGCGCTCGAGTCCCTTCAGGCCGTCAAACACGGCGAGATGGGGTTCCACGGTCATGTCGCATCCGCCCTTGGCGAGGAACGCATGGAGCACTTCGCCGACATGTCCGTCGCCTTTTCCGGCAGGAACAACGCTGCTGTCGCTGAAGAGGGCATCCTTGATATGCATGTAGTTGATGCGGTCCTTCAGCATCTCCCAGGCTTCCAGGGTATCCTGGCCGCACTGGACAAAGTTGGCGGGGTCAAACACCCCGTGCAGTTCGGGCACTTCGGTGAGAACATCCACACAGCGGGCGGCGATATCGCCGTAGATGCCTTTTTCATTTTCATGGCACAGCGCGATGCCTGAGCCTGCGCTGACTTCCACCATGCGGTGCAGACGGTCCATCACCTGATTGCGGAAGAGGGCGGGATCCTTTCCTGCAGGCATGAAGAAGGAAAACATGCGGATGTTTTTGGCTCCGAGCACGGAGGCAACTTCCAGCGTATGGCGGAGGCTGTCGAGGTGCTCTTCAAAGGAGCCCTTTTCAATATCAATTTTACCAAGAGGCGAACCGATGGACCAGGTGATCAGTCCCGCGTCATCGAGCTTTTTCCGGACTTCGCGTGCCTTGTCCAGGGAAATGGCGGAAACATTCTCTCCGTCAACATTCCGGATTTCAAGACCCTGCAGACCGTTGCGCACCATGGCTTTCATCTGTTCGTCAATCCGGGGGCTGGCTTCATCTGCGAAAGCATAAATGTGTAGGTTGTTCAAGGAAAGAACCTCCTTTGAAAACGTGCATTAGGAAATGCAGAGCGTATCTCCGCGATTTACCAGTTGACCTGCCAGCGGTCGGAATACTGGCCGTCGGGGTGATGTGCGGAAGAGGCTGCATGGCCTGTATACCGGGACTTCTCTTGATGTTCTGCAAGGAGCCGGTCAAAGGTTTCCTCATCCAGCGGGAGGCTGACGGGCACAGAACCCTGCCATGCGGAAAGATACGCCGCATTGGAAAGCGTCAGTTCATTGAGTCCGTCTTCGGCCGGGGACAGAAGCTTTTCACCCTTTAAAATGGCGGCAGTAAAATTCGTCAGGATACCCGCGTGTGCGGTTTCCTTCTCTTCAGGCACCCATTCCTCATAGTCCAGAGGAATATGCGGGGAGTTGGAGTCCGAAGAGAAGCGCACTTCCGATTCGTCCTCGCGCAGCAGCCAGGATTTCAGTCTGCCTTCTTCCAGCACCAGCTTTCCCCTTGTGCCGGAGATTTCAAGACGATTGGTGCCCGGGTATTCACCGGTGGAGGTGATAAAGATGCCGGTGGCACCGTTTGCATAGCGAACCGTCAGCGTGGCTTCATCCTCAACCTCGATATGGTGATAGCGGGCCATATCGCAGCGGGCAGTCACTTCCACGGGCATGCCGCAGATCCACTGCCAGAGGTCCAGGTTGTGCGGTGCCTGATTGAGCAGGACGCCGCCGCCTTCTCCCAGCCAGGTGGCGCGCCAGTCGCCGCTGTCATAGTAGTGCTGCGTGCGGTACCAGTTGGTGATAATCCATACACTGCGCTTCAGTTCACCTAGTTTTCCGCTGCGCAAAATCTCCCGGGCGCGCTGAAAGATGGGACTGGTACGCTGATTGAGCATGACGGCGAAGACCTGGCCGGTCTTTTTACCGGTTTCAACCGCGCGGCGTGCGCTGGAAAGACGGATATCGAGCGGCTTTTCAGAGAGCGCATGGAGGCCGGCCTCCATGGCCGCTTCCGCGATGATGCTGTGCAGCGGGTGCGGAACGGCGATGATCACGGCATCAATGGTTCCGGAAGAAATGAGGGACTCCCAGCTGTCATACAGCGCGGTACAGGGCAGCTCATTCTTAGCCCAGTCCAGGCGTTCCGGACGCAGATCGCATACAGCGGCAAGCTGCATGCCGGGAATGGCACCGGAATAGATGCAGCGCGCATGGGCACTGCCCATATTGCCGATTCCGATGACAGCAGTACGAATCACATCCATGATGATTTTAGGCCTCCGTAGCAATCATTCATTAATAGGTTCCGGTGGTGTCGGAAAAGACGGATTTTCCTGCTTCCTTGCGGCGGGACGTGGCCACGCGCTTCATGAGCTCGGACTCATACAGGTTCTCATCGAAGGGAAGCTCAACCGGCTTTCCGAGGAAAGCGGAGAGATGCATGGCGTTGGAGAGGGTCAGGCCGTTGATGCCTTCTTCGCCGCCGGCCACCAGGGGTTCACCGCGCAGGATGGCGCCGGCAAAGGCCTGGAACACACCCTGGTGCTGCGGATTGAGGCCGTCCGTTTCCACTTCGACTTCATGTGCGGGCACGCTGGCGAAGGGGATCTTGTTGGTCTTGGTCCAGTCCTGTTCGAGCTGGTCAAACTCGAGGAGGAAGAGCTTGTCGCCCTCGGCGATCAGCTGAGCGCCGTCCATTTCCACTTCAAAGCGGTTGGAGCCGTGCGGGTCGCCGGTGGAGGTGATGAACACGCCGGTGTGGCCGTCTTCATATTCCATCCAGGTGGTGACGTCGTCTTCGACTTCAATGTCATGCCACTGGCCGTAGCGCATGAAGGACTGCAGCTTCTTGGGCATGCCGAGAATCCACTGCCAGAGGTCGAGCTGATGCGGGCACTGGTTGAGCAGGACGCCGCCGCCCTCGCCGGCCCAGGTGGCACGCCAGTCGCCGCTGTCATAGTAGAACTGGCTGCGGTACCAGTTGGTGATCAGCCAGTTGGCGCGGCGGACGCGGCCATACTTGCCGCTCTGCACAAGCTCGCGCATCTTGCGGTAGAGGCAGTTGGTGCGCTGATTGAACATCATGCCGAACACGACATCAGGATGCTTTTTGGCTTCCTCGTTCATCTCGCGGACCTGACGGGTATAGACGCCGGCCGGCTTTTCGCACATGACATGGATGCCCCTCTTCATGCATTCCATGGCATAGCGGGGATGATCGTAGTGGGGGATGGAGACGACGCAGGCATTGATCAGGCCGCTGTCGAGCATGGCGATCGCATCGTCAAAGTATGCCAGGTCGGGAGAGAGGTTTTCCTTTGCCCATGCAATGCGGGCAGGGTTGATATCCGCAATGGCGACGAGTTCAATGTCAGGAACCCAGTTTTCCTTCACAAAGCGCTTTGCGTAGGAAGAACCCTGATTGCCGATGCCGATGATGCCGAGACGAACTTTTTCAGCCATAACACTTGCCTCCTGATAATCATTGTACATTTGAAACCTGATTCCGGGTTGGAAACAGGTGCGGAACGAATCGAAAACGGCAGAACCGCTTCAGTCGGACTTTATTATAACGGATAAAAGGTGAAACACAAGAAGCGGATATTGCATATTGATCATTTTTCTGTGCGCGGATGACGACACTGTTCGTAATAGGTCTGGGGGGACAGATTGTTCTGACTCACAAAGGCCCGGTAAAATCCGGCATAGTCATTAAAGCCGCTCTGCTTGGATGCGGAGCCGGGAGAAATGCCACGCTGCATGAGGAGCTGGGCGTAAAGCACACGTTTGGACAGGATGTACTGGTAGACAGAAATATTGGCGTAGGACTTGAAGTCATGCAGAAGGGTATATTTGCTGATAAAAAACTGTTCGGACAGCGCGTCAAGGGACAGCGGTTCTGTGATATGCGTGTTGATGTACCGGATAACTTCGCTGATCCGGTCCGGCTGTTTTGCGCTGACAGCATCCTTTCCCTGAATGATGCGGCATACTTCCAGGGAGAGATAGTTCATACGCAGGCGCTGGATTTCCCGGGAGTATGGGTCAGCGGAAGATTCGTTTTTCAGGTAGGCATCAATCAGCCGGAGAAATTCATTCCCGTTCTCTTCACCAATGTGATAACAGTATTCCTTTTTCAGGACTGCGTTTTCCAGAATATCGAGCAGACGAATCTGATCGGTGCAGAAATTGAGAAGTGCCTGCCGGGTAACATAAAAATAGGCGCGCTCATAATTTTTGTGTGCATTTACAAGATGAGCGCGGTGCTGTATGCCCGGAGGGAAAATAAACAGGTCCATTGGACGCGCGTCAAAAGAATCATCCTCAATCAGGATCTGGACGTTGCCGGACAGGAAAAGATAGAACTCGTAATGAGGATGCATGTGAAATTTCGGCATAAACCATTCATTGTTAAAACGGTGGGCGGCTCCGAAATCGTCTCCTTCGAGGATATCGTTGGTTTCAATCCAGTTTACATCTTTCATGACGAATTATCTCCGAAACATACAAAAATAGGGATAGTGATTGTCCTACATGGTACAGCAACATTCACAATAAATCAAGCAAGATCATCAATTGCAAACCAGAAAAGGCTCATGTTTTATTTATGCAATTAGGAACCAAATTTTCCATTTTCAAAACATCAGCAACTGATGTGAATCCAAGGTCTCTCGAAACGGCGAAAGAATGACTGGAGGCGGAAAAATGCAGAAAAAAGAAGTCAAATACAAACGCATGGGCTTCTTCAAGACCATCAAGACGTACAGGTGGCTGTACCTGATGCTGATTATTCCTCTGACGCAGTATTTCCTGTTCAGGTATGCGCCATTGTCAGGATTGCAGGTTGCGTTTAAGGATTTCAGCGTGTTCAAGGGCATCGCCAAGAGCCCGTGGTCTACGCCGATTTTCAAGTATTTTTCTGAGGTTTTCAACAGCCCGCAGTTCTGGCATGCCGTGAAGAACACCGTCAAGCTGAACCTGCTTGACCTGCTGTTCGGTTTCCCGATGCCCATTATTCTGGCCATCATGCTCTATGAGATGAATTCTCTGAAGCTGAAAAAGGTCTATCAGACCCTGATGTATCTTCCGCACTTCCTGTCCTGGGTTATCATCGGATCCCTTGTTGCAAAGATTTTCGGCACCAACGGTCCGATCAACAACCTGATCACATCGGCAGGCGGAAAATCGGTCAACTTCCTGATGGACGAAGGCAACTGGGTTGTCATGTATGTGGTGACCGGTATCTGGCAGAGTGCAGGCTGGGGAACCATCATTTACCTGGCTGCGATCTCCGGTGTGAATACAGAGCTCTATGAGGCGGCAGAAGTGGACGGCTGCGGACGGCTGCGCAGAATCTGGTATGTCACACTGCCCTGCATCATGCCCACGATCGTCATCATGCTGATTCTTCAGCTGGGCCAGATGGTCGGTATCGGTTTCGAACGTCCGTATGTCATGATGAATGACATGGTCCGCAATTCCGCAGACGTGATTTCAACCTTTGTGTATAACCGCGGTATTCTGAACCGCCAGTATCCGTTTGCAACTGCTGTTGATATCTTTGGTTCCGTTGTGAACATGTGCTTCGTCATCGGGGCCAACCTGATCACGCGACGTCTTGGAGAGGGGGGCCTGTTTTGAGTAGTCCTGCTGCTGTGAAGCCCGGCAAAGCCAAGGGCCGCCGTTATCTTGGTTCGGAAATTGTTTTCAATGTCATTCTGACCATTTTCGTTCTTCTGTGTGTCCTCCCGGTGATCCACGTGATCGCCAAATCCATGTCAGGCCGTGCACCGGTTCTGGCAGGCAAGGTTTACCTGATTCCCAAGGAACTGGATTTCAATGCGTACGTATCGGTTTTCAATGATCCGACCATGCAGACATCCATGTTCTTCTCCATCCAGTGGACAGTGATTTATACCGCACTGGCCATGGTTTCGACCATTCTTCTGGCCTACCCGCTGAGCCGCCATTATCTGCCCGGCAGGAAAGTGCTGATGATCATCGTGCTGATCCCGATGTACTTCACCGGCGGCACGATTGCCAACTTCCTGTGGGTGAAGCAGATGGGTCTGATCGACAGCCCGTGGTCCCTGATCCTGCCCATCATGACCAGTACCTACAATACGATTATCCTGCGCAACTTCTTTGAATCGGTGCCTGCATCGCTCGAGGAAAGCGCAAAGCTGGACGGCTGCAACGATATGCAGATCCTTCTGCGGATCATTCTCCCGCTGTCCACAGCTTCCCTGGCAACGATCGCACTGTTCTATGCAGTGGCCCGCTGGAATAACTACGCCGACGTCCGCTACTACATCAACACCTCAAGCAAGTTTACCCTTCAGATGAAACTCTATCAGGTTGTGTTCGCCTCTTCTTCCTCTGACGTGAGCATGGTGGAAGGCGGCAAGAACTCTGTTCTGGCGGAAACCATTCAGTGTGCGGCTGTCGTTTTCTCGACCGTGCCGATTCTGATTGTCTATCCGTTCCTTCAGAAGTACTTTGTTCAGGGCGTTATGATCGGCGCCGTGAAGGAATAATATGGTTGATACCGGTTGATCCGGTGCAATATAGAACGTTTTTCAAAAAAAGGAGGCTTTCCCATGAAGAAGATCCTGTCTCTGGTACTGGCACTTGCCATGCTGCTTTCCATCGCAGCCATTCCCGCATCTGCCGAAACGACCGAAGTGTTCCGCTATGATCAGCCGATCACGCTGAAAGTGTCTGTGTTTGACCGCGGCAACACCGGCGGCACAGCTCCTGACAACAACCACTGGACCCAGTGGATTCAGGAAAACTTTGGCGATCCCCGCAACATCAAGATTGAGTGGGTCGTCATCCCGCGTTCTGAGGAAGAGTCCAAGCTGGCTACTCTGATGATGGATGAAGCATCCTGCCCGGATATCTGCTTCACCTACAATGAGTCCATCGTCACCGACTATGTGAACCAGGGCGGCGTCTATGAACTGTCTGAACTGGTTGACAAGTATGGCTCTACCCTGAAGTCCTTCCTGGGCGACGAAGTCCTTGAGTTCGGCAAGTTTGCCGGCGGCCAGTATGCAATCCCCGCCCGCCGCGTTGTCGTTGCTTGGATGGGCATGTTCATCCGTGAAGACTGGGTCGAAAAGCTGGGTATGGAAATGCCCAAGACCAAGGCTGAGTTCCTGGATGTGCTCCGCGCTTTCCGCGACAAGAACCCCGGTAACGTCGAAGGCGGATGCATCCCCTATGCAGAAGGCGCTGACCTGCGCTATGAGCTCCCGCTCATCTGGTCCTTCTACAAGGATCTGTCCCAGCGCACCCTGGCCTGCGAACCCTCTGTTGCTCATGACGGCTATGAAGATTTCCTGCTCTACATGAACACCCTGTACAATGAAGGCCTGATTTCTCCCGACTTCGCCCTGGACACCACCGGTGAAGGCCAGTGGAATCCTGTGACGGCCGGCACTGCAGGCGGCTACACCGGAGACTATGACCATCCGATCCGTGTTTCCCCTGGCATCCTGTCTGCTCTGCGCGCCTATGAACCCGAAGCCAAGCTGACCCCCGTCAACTGCTTCGAATCTGCTACCGATCCGACCAAGTATTATCATCCTGTGTACGCCGCAGCCGGCCTGCTGAACTTCGTTCCTGTGTATTCTCAGCATCCGGAAGCAGCCATCATGTACCTCGACTGGCTGTGCCAGTATGACACCATTTATTATCTCCAGAACGGTATTGACGGCATCACCTCCGATCTGAATGCAGACGGTATCCCGGTGGTCAAGGACGTCGATGCGGATCATCATGACATGGTGTACAACTCCATGCAGAACATCGACTACACGCTGCTGGTCAATGGTCAGTGGCTCGATACCGATGAGAAGACCATGAAGGCTCAGGCTCTGTCCTATCAGGGATTTGCTGATCTCTTTGAGGAAGAATATGTAGTCGGCAATTACGACTCCATCCTCGGCGGTTTCCACTTTGACGTTCCGCTGCCTGCCAACTCCAAGTATGCCACCACGCTGGCTGACTATGAGAAGCAGATCCTGGTCAAGTGCACCATGGCAGCCAATGCCGAAGAGTGCTCCAAGACCTACAAGGAAATGCTCGAGCAGTACATGGCCATGGGCGGCAAGGAAGTCATGGAAGAAAAGTATGCCGCTTGGGACGCTGCACACGCAGAGTAATCCAGTATTGTAATGAAATACCAGGCTGAACCGGCATGAAGTCTCTTCATTCTGAGTACAGCCACGGCGCCGTGTCCCGTACGGGGCCGGCGCCGTTCCTTATGCCGTCAGGCAGGACAAAAGACAGGAGGAATCATACCACATGATTCAGGTAGCCATTATCGGAACCGGCAACATTTCTCATCTGCATATCCATGCGTATCAGCAGTTCCCTGAGCGTGTGCGGATTGCAGCTCTGGTCGACATCATTCCCGGAAAAGCACAGAAGGTGAAGGAACAGTACGGTCTGGACTGTGACGTGTATCTTGATCATCATGATGTGCTCACCCGTGACGACATCAACCTGATCGATGTCTGCACACCGCCCTATGTTCATGCAGAGATTTCCATTAACGGCATGAAGGCCGGGAAGAATGTGATCTGTGAGAAGCCCATGGCACCTTCCCTGAAGGAATGCGATGAGATGATCCGGGTACGTGATGAGACCGGCGTGAAGCTCTCCATCATTGCGCAGAACCGTTTCAGGAAACCGATCCGCGACCTGAAGGCTCTGCTGGATTCCGGCATCGCAGGCCCGGTCCGCCACGCAACCATTGATTCCTTCTGGTGGCGCGGACACTGCTACTATGATCTCTGGTGGCGCGGCACATGGGAGAAAGAAGGCGGCGGATGCACGCTCAACCATGCGGTGCACCACATCGACATGCTGGGCTGGATGATGGGGCTTCCCAAACGCGTGACCAGCGTGCTGGCGAATACTGCGCATGACAATGCGGAAGTGGAAGACCTCTCCATCTCCATTCTCGAATATGACGGCGCACTGGCTGCGCTGACCGCATCGGTTGTGGACCACGGGGAGGAACAGACCCTGACCTTCCAGTGCGAAAAGGCAAAGATTGCCGCTCCCTTCTCCTGCTATGCCTCTGTTTCCAAGCCCAACGGCTTCCCGACCCGCAATGAGGAGCTGGAAAAGGAGATCAGCGACTATGCCGATCAGCTGCCTCCGATTCCGTATATCGGGCATGACGGACAGATCGAGAATGTTCTGACCGCGATTGAGCAGGATGGGACCGTGGCCATCGGCGCTGAGGACGGCAGACGCACGATCGAACTGATCACGGCGATCTATAAGGCCGGCGCGACGAAGACAGCCGTTGAGCTCCCGATGAAGCCGGATGATCCTTTCTATACCGTCGAAGGCATCATGGCCTCTGTACCGCACTTCTATGAGAAGACCAAGTCTGAGATCGACCTGGGCAGCTCGGAAATCACGGTGGGCAGTGACTACCAGAAGAAATAAGGACTGAATCGGAACTGATTTTGAGGAGGAATGACCTATGAATGCTGCTGACGGCATGAATTACGCACCCAAAGGCAAGGCGGAAGCGGTTGTAAAACCCGGCGAGTTTGTCTTCTCCGTGGCCCATCTTGACCATGGCCATATCTACGGCATGTGCAATGCGCTGACAGAAGCCGGCGCTACGCTGAAGTATGTCTGGGATCCCGACCCCAAGAAGGTTGAATTCTTCATCAAGACCTACCCGCAGGCCATTCCTGCCGAGAGCGAGGATCAGGTGCTCCAGGATAAGGAAACCATGATGGTGGCAGCCGCTGCCGTGACCTCCGAGCGCGGACCGTTCGGTGTGAAGGTCATGGAGCATGGCAAGGATTACTTCACCGACAAGGCGCCCTTCACCACCACGGCCCAGCTTGAAAAGGCCAAGGAAACCGTGAAGAAGACCGGAAAGAAATACATGGTGTATTATTCCGAGCGGCTGCACGTGGAAGGTGCCATTCTGGCGGGCTATATGGTGGATGCCGGCGAGATCGGCAAAGTCATCAGCGTGTCCGGTTTCGGACCGCACCGTCTCGGCGCCAAGAACCGTCCGGAATGGTTCTTCCAGAAGGAAAAGTACGGCGGCATTCTGTGCGATATCGGCAGCCATCAGATCGAGCAGTACCTGCATTTTGCAGGGGAAGAGGATGCCCAGGTCACGCTGGCCCGCATCGGCAATTACGGACATCCCGACTATCCGGAACTGGATGACTTCGGTGACTGCGCACTGACGGGAAAGAACGGCACGACCAACTATTTCCGCGTCGACTGGTTCACCCCCGACGGACTGAGGACCTGGGGCGACGGCCGCACCCTGATTCTGGGCACAGAGGGCTTTATTGAGATCCGCAAGTATATTAACCTCGCTGCCCCGGGCGACGGCGGCAACCATGTCTTCCTGGTCAACGGCAAGGGCGAGCAGTATTTTGATGCCACCGGCAAGACGGGCTTCCCGTTCTTCGGCGGACTGATCCTGGACTGCCTCAACCGCACCGAAAAGGCCATGACGCAGGCACATGCGTTCAAGGCGGCTGAACTGTGCCTGAAGGCACAGGAACAGGCTGTCGTGATTGCTCCCTGAGAGAAAGGAGTCAACAGATGGCATTTCTGCAGATTGACCTGAAATCAAAGGCGCTCGGGCGCAAGGCGCATCTGAATGTGTTCCTCCCGGTGGATGTGGACAACAAACAGCCCGGCCCCTATAAGACGCTGTATCTGCTGCACGGCATTTTCGGCAACAGCTCCAGCTGGGTGACGAGCTCCTGCGTGCAGCGGTATGCGGATGCAAAGCATCTGTGCGTTGTCATGCCCGACGGAGAGAATGGTTTCTATACCGATCATCCGGATTATATGAATAACTTTTCCCGGTATGTCGGCGAGGAGCTCGTGCAGGCCACCCGTGAAATGCTGCCGCTCTCCGACAAACGCGAGGACACCATGCTCGGCGGCTTCTCCATGGGCGGGTACGGCGCGCTGTATAACGGCCTGAAGTATGCCGATACGTTCGGCACGGTGATTGCGTTTTCAGCCGCACTGATTCTGGAAAGTGTGCAGAACCGGACTTCGGACGGCCCTGCGGCCAACGACGGCTATATGAAGGCCATGTTCGGCGACCTGCAGCACCTGGTCGGGTCAGACCTCGATCCGCTGCACCTGGCCGAGGTGCGCAAGGTATCCGGAAAGCCTATGCCGAAACTGTATCTGTCCTGCGGTGAACAGGACGGGCTTCTGGATGCGAACATCCGCTTTAAGGACGGCCTGACACGCCTGGGCGTGGACTACACGTTCCGGACGACGCCGGGTGGACATGACTGGGATTTCTGGGAACAGGAAATCCGCCATGTAATCCTGGACTGGATGGAGTAAACAACTGAAAAAAAGCAAAACAAAACGGGAATCTTCCGCCATGGAAGATTCCCGTTTGCGTTATGCGTCTGCGGGCTTACTCGGTTTTTTCCGGGGCCGGGACCAGGATCGGCGGGCGGACCTGCCAGAAGAGACTGTCCAGATCATCTACATCCTTTTCCAGCCCGTAGAGGATCGACATGCCGTTTTTCAGGCGGACGCGGATCCCGCGGAACTGTTCGTCGCACCTCCGCCAGAGGCTCCAGTCCTCGACCTGCCCGTCCAGTTCCGGGAAGGTCATCCGGAAGACTTCGTAGATTTCTTCAACAGTGTCCGTGACCAGGATGATGTTGTCAAGCTGCTTCATGCTTTTCCCTCCTGCACAGTCGTTCAGTTTTCAGAAAACAGGGCCCAACTTTGACTATACCACGTGTGTCAAGCCCTGACACGGCGGCAGGAGAAAAAACGAAAGGCCTTTAGTGTTTCATCCCGGCTCAGAGATTTTTTTGTCCCTGCATCCGCTCTTTGGCTGCCGGGAACCCGTAAAAGCCTGCATCCCTTGCGTTTCATGGAATTATCCTGTATACTTTTTCTACCGAAACAGCATAATGATAATTTCATAACGGAGGAAAAGGTATGCTTGCCGATTTTGAAAAAGTGGAAGCGGAAGATAAGGACGTTTTAAAAGCGGACATCAAGGAGCTCAAAGAACATCTTGCGGCGCTGCTCCAGAAGCTGAGGGACAAAAAAATCCCGGTGCTCGTCCTCATTGAGGGATGGGCCGCCGCCGGCAAGGGCAGTCTGATCAAGGAGATGATCAGCGAACTGGACCCGCGCTTTTACAATGTTGTATCCCCGGTGATCGTGCCCGAAAAGGAAGCACGGTATCCGTTCCTGTACCCGTATGCCACGGCGATCCCGGAAAACGGAAAGATCCTGTTCATGGATTCCGGATGGATGGAGGATATCATCCGCAAATATCTGCACAGGGAAATCACCAAAGAGGAATTCAAGCGCCGCGTGCGCGCGGTCAACGAGTTTGAGCGCCAGCTGCGCGACGGGGGCTATCTGCTGCTGAAAATCTTTGTCCATATCGACAAAAAGGAGCAGTATGAGCGCCTGGAGAGCCTGACGGCGAATGTGGAGACGGAATGGCGCGTGACGGATGAGGATCTCTGGCAGCACAGGGAATACGACCGTTTCCTGGACTCCTATGACAACTTCATGGAAAAGACGGACGACATTGTTCCGTGGCATATTCTCGACGGCAGCCGGAGAAAGACGGCGGTCCGGGATGTCCTGAAACTTCTGGTGAAAGGCATTGAGGAGGTCCTGGAGGAAGGCCGGTATGTGGGAGAACCCTTTGAGGAGGAGTTCCCGCTCAGGGAAATGCCTACCCTTTCGGATGTCGATCTCTCTGTGACCATTTCGGATGAGGAATACAAGGAAAAGCTCAAGAAACTCCAGAAACGGCTCAGTGAACTGCACAATATCATCTACCGCCTGAAGATCCCGGTGGTCCTGTGCTATGAGGGCTGGGATGCGGCCGGCAAAGGCGGCAATATCCGCAGGGTGGCGTATCCGCTCGACCCGCGCGGGTTTGATGTGTGTCCCATTGCCTCCCCGGAACCGCATGAACTCAACCGGCAGTACCTGTGGAGGTTCTGGACGCGTCTGCCGAGGAGCGGGCATATCTGCATCTTTGACCGTACCTGGTACGGCCGCGTCATGGTGGAACGCCTTGAGGGTTTCTGCTCGGAAAAGGACTGGCAGAGGGCATACAACGAAATCAACGAGTTTGAGCGCCAGCTGACGGACTGGGGCGCTGTGGTGATCAAGTTCTGGATCCATATCGATCAGGAAACGCAGCTGGCCCGCTTCAATGACCGCCAGAACACGCCGGAAAAACAGTGGAAGATCACGGATGAAGACTGGCGCAACCGCGAAAAGTGGCCGCAGTATGAAGTCGCAGTCAATGAAATGCTGCAGAAGACCAGCACGAAGAATGCGCCGTGGTATATCATCGAGTCCAACGACAAGCAGTATGCACGCATCCGCACGCTGGAAATCATTGTCAAGGCACTGGAAAAGGCGTGCGAAGAGCATTTTGCCAGGAAGGTATGCAGGGAGTAAGTCGGCTGAACAGCCGGTATGGCCGGGGAGCCGGATGGTTCCCCGGCTTTTCTGAACGGAGAACCCGGCACGCAAGACACGGATTGTGTTTTTGCGCGTTCCATTTTATAATGACGCTCAGGCAACAAATCAAACGATGGGTGGAAGAAGTGCTATGAAGAAACTGTTGTGTATGCTCCTGTGCCTGCTCCTCATGACAGGCGCTGTGTCTGTCCTCGCGGAGGAAAGCGAAGGCGTTTCAGCCGAAGCCATGGTGCAGGAACTGCTTGAGACACAGGCAGCCAGACAGAAGGATGCCTGGATTCTGGCTGTGCTCGAGAGCGGAGCGCAGGATATCCGTCTGGAGGACAACCAGCTGAGCTTTACCCTGTGCGGGTTCGATCCCGACCTGAAGGCACTGGGCAAGTATGCTGCTGCCGAGGACAAGGCCGCGTGGACCGCATCCATGCTGGAAAACATTGCGGGACACAATGCAGCCTTTACCATTAAGCTTCAGGCGGACGGCACCATCAACAAGAACGGTGTCAACCAGTTCATGAATGCAGTCAAGAAAGTCGTCAATGCGTCCAAGAAGGCCGTCAACGGCAAGGAAGTCGCCGCTGCGCTGACTGATCTGCTCTTCTGCTCTCCGACTACGGACAGAAAACCGACATCCCAGTCCCTTCTGCAGGTGACGGAACCCTTTGAGCAGTTCATTGCCGGGAAGCCCGAAGTCTTCCCGTGCGAGTCTGCGGCAGAATGGGCACCCATGCTGTATGCGCAGAGAAATCAGCATTACCGCATCAAGAACGGCCCGCACGCCATTGAGATGACCTGGGACGGGATTTCTCCCTCCAGGCTCCTGGACGCTGCCTACGGTTCCATTTCCTCGGAACTGGCTGCCCAGACGAAGGCGGAGCGCACAAGTCTGGATGCAATGCCGGATCTCTGGAAGACCCGCCTTGCAGAGGCCTCGATCACCATGGCCAGGAAGCGCCTGGTGCGCAAGTCGGCTGTCATGGACCTGACTGAGCTGGCCCGCGGCGTGCTCCCGGAGGGCTATGTCCAGTATTTTGCACAGTTTACGCCCAATGCAACCTATCAGAAGCTCGTGGACGGCTATGCGCTGCTGCCGGATGAAGCCTCCCAGCCCATGCCCAAGACCGGCACAGTATCGGCCAAGGTCAAGAAGGGCAGGAGCGTGACCTTTAATGTGCCCGACGACGGAAGCTATGTATATCTCCAGATGCGCGACGCTGATACCAATGTGATTGTCACCGATGCTTTCATCGAGCCCGGAAAATCCCTGAATCTCAAGGTGCCGGAAGGATTCTATGTCATCCAGTATGCGGGCGGCTATACCTGGTACGGCATGGAAGGGCTGTTTGGACCTCTGGGAACCTACAGCGCAAGTGAAGAAGTCAGCGTGGCAAAGAAAAAGTGGAAGCTGACCCCGCTTGAGGAAGGGAACGGCATCGTTCTTCATCCAATCACGGTGGCAGATTTTGCCGTGACAGAGGACAAGTCCATTCACATTCAGGGCGTGCTGGAAGCCCAGGTGCCGATCAAAACCTATCCGGCGGTCAATCCTGTGATCCCGGGCGTCAGTTCGACTACGGGACTTCCCGCGTCCGGAGAGCCGTATACCCCGATTGTCATGGTTCTCGACAATGCCGAGGATGCCTACCCGCACTGGGGCGTCTCTCAGGCAGATATCATTTTCCAGGTTCCCAATGCCGGTTCCGGAGCAACCAAGCTTCTGGCGCTCTTTGCGGACCAGTATCCGGCTCAGGCAGGTCCTGTGCGCTCGGGACGTGCCAGCATGCTTCCTGCAGCGACCAGCTTCAATGCCGCGTTTGCCTATGCAGGACCGCCTGCTGTGAAGGATGACAACATCGACATCGATGCGCTGATGTCCAAGTACAGAATGACCTCCACGCACCGCGTGTACAATCTGCTCCATGACAACGGCTTTAAAGAGCGCTTCCATGATGCAGCCGGCGGACATAACCTGTCCTGCCATATTGATGGCATCCATGACAATCTTGTGACCAAGAATGTCGAGTTCGAGGAGAGACCGTTCCTGTTCACGGACGAAAAGCGGACGGACGGTGAAACTGCGAACATTATCCGCGTGCTGCACCGCGGTGAAAGCGCGGACACTGCTTCCAACTCTGCGAGCCGTGCCGTGTTCCGGTATCTGCCGGAGACCGGGGAATATACCCGAACCAATTCCAGCGGCAAGTATTCCGACCGCCTGACCGGTGAAACGATCACGTTTGCCAATGTGATCGTCCTGCGCATCAAGTTCAGCTGGGAAAAGAACTATGTCTTCCTCAGAAAGCATCTGGTGGGCTCCGGCACCGCGGAAATCTTCCAGGACGGCCGGTATATCCGCGGCGCATGGACGCGCGATGATGTGACATCCCGACTGGTGTTCACCGATGCGGACGGATCCGAACTGAAGTTCAAGCGCGGCAAGACCTTCATTGTGATGACCAACGAGGTCACCGACGTCATTTACAGCGAATGATTGCTGCCTGCAACGGATGCAGGAAAAAAATTTCCGCGTGAAAATGTGGAAAAACAGAAAACAGGGACTTCCCGGATGCCTGCTGCGTGCAGAAGAGTCCGGGAAGTCCCTTTCTTTATCAGGTGATGTATGAAAGCGGGAGTACAGTCTGTGGACAGGCTGATTCTGTCCGCCGGTGCCTCCGGCCTGCGTCACAGGAAGTACAGGCCAGGCTGATTATTCCCCGGCCTGGAGAGCGGGATCTGTAAACCCGACGCTGTCCAGCACGCGCCGGAAATACCGTGCGTTGCCCTCCGCAGCTTCCATGGAATAGATGCCCTCTGCGCGCAGAATCTTTCCGTTTTCTGAAACGAGGGTCAGGAAATGGAAGGATATGTTTTCCGGAACACAATAGACTTCCGTCGTTACACGTCCTGTTTCAGGATCCTCGGTTGTTTCCACGTCCCTGTCCCTGATGAGCTCGTCTGCTTCCTCCGGGGAAATCATGGAGAGGAGCATGAAATCGTCCGAGTACAGACTGGAGACAATGACGCCGTCTGTTTCAGCGACAGTGCCGAAATCGGCTTCCATGAGGTCGGCATCATACCAGAAGGAAAATCCTTCCGGGCTTTCAAACTTTGTCTCGATGATGGTCTCCTCCATGCCCTCCAGCCAGATGACGCTCTCTCGGGTTTCGCCGGAGGCACAGGTCACCCCCAGCAGAAGGCTGAGCAGGGACAGGAAAAAACGAAATGCATTCTTTTTCATAAAAGAAACTCCCTTACACATTGGTTTTTTGCAGACGCGCAGGCAGGAATGCTGTCCGCAGCAGTCTGCAGGGAAACAACGATTTCGTGGCGCAGTCTCATCCCGGGGGTAAAAACAATCCTGGAATGAGGGGAAGGGACCGAAAAAGGGCGGCCGGAAATCTGGGATTTCACGGCCGCCCGGGGTTATGGTCGGAGATTAACGGATCTGGGTTTCGCTTCCGCGGGGAGCACCATAGGTTTCAGCGGTGATCTTTCCGCCAAGGACTTCGTCGATGTAGGCCATGAGGGCTTCATCCATCGGGATGCCCGTGTCGAAGGAAGAGCTGGAACGTGCGAAGACATTGTAGGTGTCGCCGCCGGCTGCGCAGAAGTTGTTGGTCACAACCGCGTAGGTGGCCTTCTCGTCGAAGGGTTCGCCGTTGATGGCGGTGATGGTGACGCGCTTGATGGCGGCAGGAGCATAGTAGCTGCTCTCTTTGCCATTGAGGGTGTACACTTCGCCCTGTTCAAAGGGAACGGTGGTGTCAAGCGTCCAGGTAATGCCGCTGGTCTGCGGATAACCGCCGATTGCGCTGGGCGAGCAGAAGGTGGAAGCTTCGAGTGCTTCGAGGAGTTCAGCGCCGGTCACATAGACAACTGCCACAGTGTTGCCAAAAGGCAGCACGGTGTTGACGTTGTTCTTGGTGATATCGCCGGCTTCGATGGTGGCGCGGATACCGCCGCCGTTGGTGATGCCGACCACGGCATTGGGCTCAACCTGTTCGATGCCGCCTTCCTTGACAACGGACCAGACCATGGCGTCGGTGATCAGGTCGCCGAGGTTGGTTTCTTCGGTGCGGTTGCCGGGATCGCGGTCGCCGTTGAGACGGACTTCCGTGGTGGCGAAGACAGCGCCGTAAACGGCTTCGACATCACTGATGATGCCCTGAGCCTTGGCCAGAACGTCTGGATCCTTGGCCAGATACTTGGTGGAGACGAGGAACTTGTCTTCAACAGCCTTGGTTTCATTGTTGATCACAACAACGCCGATGTTTTCGAACTTGGTGCCGGTGGAGACAATGGGTTCACCGTTTTCACCGGCGGTCATGACGGTGTGGGAATGTCCGTCAATGACGAGATCCACGCCGGTCACTTTGGTCAGCAGGTCAATGGAGCGGTAGCCGTTTGCAGCGGATTCGGCGTCCACACCGAGGTGGCACAGACCGATGACGAGGTCCACACCCTCGGCCTTCAGGTCATCCACAGCAGTCTGAGCGGCCTTATACAGGTCTTCAAAGGTGGTGAAGGTGATTTCCTTGATCAGGCCGGGGTTGACCTTGGTGGCGGTTTCAGGGGTTTCCAGACCGAAGAAACCGAGCTTCATGCCGCTCTTGGTGGTGATGACAGTGATGCCGGGCAGGATGGATTCGCCGGTTGCATCGACAATCACGTTGCAGCAGATCGTGGTGAATTGGGCTTTGGAGAGGTTCTCCATCAGCTGAGCATAACCGAAGTCGAACTCATGGTTGCCCAGGGTGGCCAGGTCATAGCCTGCGGCATTCATCATTTCGACAGCGGAAGCACCCTTGGACGTGCTCACATAGGTGGTGCCCTGGCTGAAGTCGCCGGCATCCACGGTGATCACTTCAGCACCATGATCCTCGAACCAGGCGCGCAGGGTGGGCACATAGGCATAGCCATCAAGAGCGCCGTGCACGTCATTGGTGTGAAGAATGACCGTTGTGCCGGTGTAGTCGGTGCGCAGGTCGCCTGCGAAAACTTTCGCTGCGGCAGCATAGTCAGCATCGGTCATGTCTGCAGAAGCGGACACGCATACTGCAAAGACCATGACGAGGGCGAGAACCAGACTCAGAAGCCTTTTCATAAGACATTCCTCCTTATGATGTTGTATATGGGTAAAGGTACCAAAGCAAGATCATTATAACCTTTCCGCGGCGATTTTCAACATGGTGCGAAAAAGAATCATGGAAAATCAGCGGGAATTCTGGAAATACAGGAATGCAGAAGAGAGAAAAAATACGGCAGGAAAAACACCGGCGGGGGAGAAATTGAAAGGACATATCTTCCGCACCCGGAGGATAAAAATCTGAAAAACGGGGGAATGCACATGGAACGGTACGAGAAGGAGCACATGGAAACCCTGCGGGCCCTGGCGCCGGAATGTATGGTGCTGCTCAAACAGGACGGGGAATTCCCGCTGGATGCGCCATGTCAGATCGCGGCCTTTGGCAACGGTGTCCGGCATACAGTTGCCGGCAGCAGCCGAAGCGCCGGTGTCCGACGCGCTGCATCCATTGAGGCGAGCCTGCAAAGTGCCGGGTTCGAGATCACATCCGGGAAGTGGCTCGACGCCTATGACCGGGTTCGCGAATCAGCCGAGGATGCATTCCACACCTGCCAGCGTGCCCGGATTGAGGAAGGCGGCATGCGCTCCATTCATGATACGGTCAGCATGGTCATGAAGGAACCGGAATATGATCTTCCTCTGGACGGTGAAGGTGATACGGCGGTCTATGTGCTCTCCCGGAGTTCCGGGGAAAGCATGGACCGGACGGATACCAAAGGCGATTTCAGACTGACGGACACGGAAACGCGGGACATTCTTGCGCTCTGTGACCGGTTTGCCCGTTTCATGCTTGTACTCAATGTGTGCGGACCTGTGGATCTCACGGAGATCGCAGACCGGGTGCCGAATATCCTGCTCCTCTCGCAGCTGGGCAGTGTCACCGGGGACGCCTTTGCGGACGTGCTCCTGGGCAGAAGCTACCCCTCGGGTAAACTGGCAGCCTCCTGGGCCGCCTCTGCGGACTATCCGGATGTCGGGGACTTCGGCGAGCCCGATGACACGCACTACCGGGAAGGCGTCTATGTGGGCTACCGCTGGTTTGACGCAGCCAGAAAAAAACCGCTGTTTCCGTTTGGATACGGCCTGAGCTGCACGCATTTTGATATTCAGTTCGTGGAAACGAGAATCTATGGCTCCATGGCCCGTGTGTTCGGCATGGTGCGCAATACAGGCTTTGCTCCGGGCAGGGAAGTCATGCAGCTGTATGTTTCCATGCCCTCCGGAAAGCTGGATCAGCCGGCAAAAATCCTCTGTGCCTACGAGAAAACCCGTGAGCTGCTTCCGGGTGAGGTGGCCGTGGTGGCACTGGATTACCGAATGGAGCATTTTGCATCCTATGACGAGGAGCGCTCGGCATGGGTGCTGGAGAAGGGCGACTATGTGCTCCTGATGGGAACGGACAGCCGGCATGTGCGTCCTGTGAGCACCCTGCGCCTTGAAGAAGACGTGATCGTGGAAAAAACGACAGCGGTCGGCGGCACGCCGGATTTTCCGGACTGGAAGCCTGAGCTGGTGCCTCAGCCGGATGCATCCTGGCTTCCTGTCTTTACAGTGGCCGGAGATCTGTTCTGGAAGCGGAAGACGAAACGGCCGGAACCTTCGGAAGCTGCTCTGGCTGAAGCACAGCGCATGACCGATGAGGAACTGTGCTTCCTGTGCAGCGGGGAGGTCAGTGCGAACGGGCAGCTGAGCGTGCTGCCCGGTGCAGCCGGTGATTCAACGGGACGTTTTCAGGATCGGAACATCCCGTCCATGACCATGGCGGACGGCACGTCGGGCCTTGAACTGGCAGGCCGCTACGGGGTGGATGCAGAGGGATGGTTCCCTGTGGATCCCCAGAGCCTTGATCTGGCAAGAAAAATCCTTCCGAAACAACATCTGAGTCCGCGCATGCTGCGCGGGGAAGACTGGAGCGGCGAGGTACACGAGCAGAACTGTACCGCCATTCCATGTGCGGCCGCACTTGGCCAGAGCTGGAACAGCGAGCTGGTCGAACAGTGCGCAGGCCTGGTCGGAGATGAGATGAAACACTTCGGTGTACAGCTTCTCCTCGCGCCAGCCGTGAACCTGCAGCGCAGCCCTCTGGGAGGCAGAAATGCTGAATACTACTCGGAGGATCCGCTGCTTGCCGGCAGGATGGCGGCCGCCATGTGCCGCGGCGTGCAGAGCCGCAGCGGATGCGGCGCAGTCGTGAAACACTTTGCCTGCAATGATCAGGAAACAAACCGGATGCATTCCAACAGCCAGGTGTCACAGCGTGCGCTGCGCGAAGTCTATCTCAGAGCCTTTGAGATCGCCGTGAAGGAAGGCAAACCGAAGGCAGTCATGACCGGCTATAACCTGATCAACGGCGTGCACTGCAGTGAGCGCAGGGATCTCTGTGATACCCTGCTGCGCAGTGAGTGGGGGTTCCCGGGCGTTGTGATGACAGAATGGCTGGTCGGCAAGGATCTGAAGCTGGGCAACCGGTACAGGGGCAGTGAGACGGCTGCATCTTTTGCAGCCGGCGTGGATCTGATGATGCCCGGGGACGAGCTGCACATCAGCAGTATGCGGTCCGGCCTTGTCGATCCGGATGTTCCCCTGACAAGGGAAAGCCTGGAGCACTCCGGAGCGCGGATCATTGACCTGGCCAGAGAACTGAAGAACATGTGCGGGGAACAGACGGGAGAAACACAGGCATGAAGACGGCACTGAGCATGGAAGGCGGTGCAATGCGCGGCATGTTCACCTGCGGGGTGATCGATGTGCTGATAGAACACGGCATCACCTTCGACGCGGCAGCCGGCATTTCAGCCGGGGCAGCCTTTGGCTGCAATTTCAAGTCCAGGCAGATCGGGCGTCCAATCCGCTACAATAAGAAATATGGAAGCGATCCACGATACATGTCGATCCGGTCGCTTCTGAAAACCGGAGACCTCTATAATGCAGACTTCTGCTACAGGGAACTGCCGGATGTACTGGACCCTTTTGACCGAAAGGCATTCCGAGAAAATCCCATGGCGTTTTATATCGGGGCCACGGATGTAAAGACGGGAGAAAGTGTCTATCACCTCTGTTCAGACGGGGAAGAGCGGGACATTCTGTGGATGCGGGCGTCTGCCTCCATGCCGCTGGTGTCAAGGCCTGTTTCCGTGGACGGATATCTGCTTCTCGATGGCGGGATTACGGATCCGGTGCCCCTGGACCATATGCAGAGCCTTGGGTTTGACCGGCATGTCGTCATCCTTACCCAGCCGAAAGGGTACCGAAAGAGCAAAAGCAGGGGACTGCCCCTGATGCAGTGGATGCTTCGCCATTATCCGGCGGTAGCCAGGGCAATGGCGGAGCGGCATACTGTCTACAACAGCCAGATGGATGCCATTGACCGGCAGGAAGCGGATGGGAAGATCTTTGTCATTCGGCCGCCGCAGGCTCTGGGTATCCAGAGGACAGAAACCCGTCCGGAAGAGCTGGAACGGGTGTATCAGACAGGCAGGCGGGAGGCCGAAGAACGGCTGCAGGCAATGAGAGATTTCCTGGCAAGGCAAGCTTAAAGGGAAAAGGAAACAACGCTGTGAGAGCGCGGGAAGAATGGGCGCTTTCACAGCGTTGTTCTTGCTTTAGTGCAAACAGAGGACGTCCAGGATATCAGCCAGTATAAGAACTGATGAAGTATTTGAAGATTACAAATTGCTTTGTCAGGTTTTAGGATTCGACTTGAAAAAGGCTTACATGGGACAGGAGGAATTTGTCCGAAGTTTAAAAAGAGCAGCTTATCCCTACATAAACCATCCAATTCATAACACCCTCGCCCTTGATTTATGAAGGGATGGAGGGTGTTTCACTTTCTTCAAAGTTGGAAAGACAGGGTGGGGTCTCGTAAATCCATGGAGTTTGTAATATAATGCAGACAGTGAAAAAACAGAATCATTGATCGGCCTTCTCAGGGAACCAGAATGCCATGTCTCCAAAAGGGCAGCAGAGGGACAGACTGTGTGGAAAAATGCACCGGAGATGGCAGATCAGAGAAAAGACGAAAGCAAAGAAAGGAGCGACAGACAATGAGGAAAATACTGGCATGTATCCTGATCCTGGCCCTGCTTCTGACTTCAGCCTCAGCCGAGGAGGCCTTTGTGACTGGACTGGAGGAACTGCTGGAGAGCATTCAGCTTCCGAGGGATCGGGTCACGGTGAAGCTTACAGCGGAAGAAAACCTCCAGGCTGTGGTTCAGGGCGAAGAGGGAATGACCGATGTGAAGCTGGATGCAGGCGGGAGCCGGATGCAGCTTCAGGTTATGGAGGACCAGCTTTACCTGGGCGTGGACGGCACGGTGGTGAACCTGAAATATGCAGACCTGCAGTCGATGCTGAAGCCAAAGGTGGATATCAACGTCATGATCGGACTGCTGGACCTGGCAGCACAGCGCTTTATCATCCCGCATGCGGCAGTGGATACGTCAGACGGTCTGCAGATCACATACGAGGTGACCGAGGAGGAACTGATCCAGGACCTGACGGATTTTGTCGATGCTGTTTTCGCAGAGAAAATGTACGTCAATGCGCTGGAGGAGTTCCTGAAAATACTGGGCAGGCTTTCGGGTGAAACCATGCCCACAGTGGAACAGCTGATTGAGGCATGGGGAGAAGAAAAGGAAAACCTGAAAAAGAATCCCGGGGACTTTCATGTGTCATTCCGGCTGCATATCAATGAAAGCTTTTCAGAGATTGTGTGCACAGGGGAAATCGGCACGTCGTCCAATCTCTATCTGATGGACTGGAATGCAAAGATTGCAGGAGACTGCTTCACGCTGAGCGGAAAGGCAACTCAGAGACTGCAGAGCGCTTCCGGGATCAGAGAGTATGACGTACCGTTCAGCTTCACATACAACAGAAAGGCATGGACGTTTGACATGGAGAACCCGAACCGGCCGTTCTCTCTGAATGCGGAAGGCAGCCAGTCAGCGGGCAGGGGCCGCTTCTCGGTGACTCAGCGCACGGGCAGGCTTGTCAGCAGTCTGATTCAGGGAACCTGGGCACTGGGCGAGGACAGCTGTTCATTCATGGTCAGCGTGACAAACAGGAATCAGGTCCCGTATATGATCTCCGCGGTCATGGACAGCAGTCTGATTGACATCAGTGTGACCACGCAGTAAAATGGTGCCATAAGCTGAGCAAAGGGCACCGATAGTTCCGAGGGGAAAAATTGACCGCACATTGAAAGGGGTGATGTGGAGAGTAAGAGGTGTCGGAGATGAGTGCAATTAGCAGTGAATGTTTCTATACGGGAAGAAAGACACACCGGCTGATTCGGATACTGATCACGGTTTGAGAAGTTCAATTCAGGGATAATCCAGACCGAAATACGCAGAAGATGACCATATAGGTGCAATTCTGAGCGAAAGAAAAATCGAACAGAAAGCGCATGGTGCAATTCCGAGCGAAAGAAAACTGGAGCGAATGTGGCAGGGTGTAATTCTGAGTGAAAGAAATTCAGTGCGAATTCGCTGAAGGAGAGTTTAAACCGCATATTGTGCCTGTAATTGCACCCAAATTGAAGTATCTAAAGAGGCTGAGAGAAAACTAGCTATAGCCAAAGAAGGTGCAATATTAACCGCAGAGTGGAGTATCAGCTGAAAACAAACATCTGATCGGACTACCGGTGCCCGGAAAGGAAGATCAGATGAGAGTAATCAAATACACACCAGAAGAAATCAAAAGACTGAGGAAGCTGCCTGGAGTCTCAAAAGTGACTTCGAGAAGGGTTTTCTACGAAGAAGAATTCCGAAAAGCACTCTACGATGAATGGCTTTTGAATCCATCTAAGGAAACGATACGGAAGGTGTTCATAGCAAGTGGAGCGCAGCTGGAAGAATATGATGAAACCCTAATCACGAACCTTCATAGAACGTTTATACAGCAGGGACGTCAGGAACTGAATCGAGTATATGCGAAGAAGGATCGGGTGAAGCAGCCGGAGTTATCTGAGAAATCGGGGCAGGAGAATACGACAGCCTTCTATTCGGATGCTGATATTGAAAGACTGAAAAGACTTCCCGGAGTCGTAACAGTGACCCCGAGAAGAATAGTCTTTGACCTGGAATTCAAGCAAATGATCTACGACGCATGGTATTTGAATCCATCTGTGGAAACCATACGGACGTTCTTCATAGAAAGAGGGGCACAATTGCAGGAATCGGATGATCACTTTATCGGGAATATGCAAAACTATTTCCGGAAAACGGGACGTCCGAAACAGCAGATGATATACCATGGAGGCGATGAGAGACCCCATAAGACAGTAGAAGAGCTCATCGAAGAAGGTGTACTTTACCGGACTTTTTCGGGAGTCAGGATCACTCCGAGCTATCTCAATATGTTAAAGAAGGCTTATTGGGATGCTAATGGTAAAAAGACAATAGAGGAGATAGTTGCTGAAAGCGGCTATACCCCCTACGACTTGAGCCAAGATAGATTGATCGGCCTTCGTAAAAGGCTGGAAAAGAAGGCTGGAAAGACTGCTGAGGATATCAAAGGGCAGAAAGCTGAAATGGATGAGGAAAAGGGGAAGACAAATAAGCTTGGTTTAATCTGGACAAGAAATCAAATAGAAGATACGCCCTATATTCGGAAAGCGAAAGAGGGCTGTCTCGAACTCACGGAAGCTTTTTTCAATGACGCGATTCGTTTTCGTGGCCTATCCTTGACAGACATCTTCTCCATTTATTGTATACCAGAGGATGCGATACCGGACTCGTATTACAAACTGATAAGTGAGTGCTTATCTGAATGGGAGCCTACCGGTGAGGTTACAACCTTTGATCTTCCGGTCGCCGTGAACAGGTTTGTGGCGACGCGACGGCTCCTGGAGCAGACACTGGCGGAAGCGAAGGAACAATTCCAGCAGATGACACCGCCAGAAAAAAAGGCTGCCTGTGAGATGATCGACAAGCTTCCCCGAGATGCCGCTGGAGAGTACACCACGCAGGCGATCCGAGAAAAGCTCGGAATCTCGCAGACATCCTATTACAAATACCTGCGCCGGGAACGGTATGGGATGCAGAAGTCCGATAAGGCGCTGTCCGACATAGCGGCTGTCCGCAAAGTCTTTGATTACAAGGGCTTCAAGAAAGGATCGCGGCAGATCTACATGCTGATGCCGAAGGTTGTCGGCCGCAAAATGGGGCTTAAGAAGATTCGGCGGATCATGCGGGAAAACGGCATGGAGTCCGATATTCGGACACCCAACATGCAGAAGCGGGCAATGGAGGAATACCTGAAGGAGAATCGCAAGCCCAATCTGCTCGACAGGAGGTTCAGACTTTACAGACCCAATCAGGTGCGCCTCACCGATGTGACATACATCGATTACGGCCCGAAGGGCCAAGAAAAGCGGCGCGCCTATGGATCAGCCAGTATTGATCCTGTAACGGGAAAGCTCATCGCTTTTGTTGTGATGGAGAACAATGACCAGAAGCTGGCGGATGCGACGCTGCGTGAAATGGATAATTTCCCTTGTGAGTTCGGAGGGAAGTTCCATTCCGATCAGGGGACGCTGTACCTGATGCCTGAGTTCCAGGCGAAGGTGGCGGAACGCGGCTTTGACCAGTCGATGTCGAGACGGTCGAACTGCTGGGATAACGCGCCGCAGGAATCGTTCTTCGGTCACTTTAAGGATGAATGTGATTACGCCTCCTGCGAAACGATCGATGAGCTGCGTGACATGATAGAGGGGTATAAATACTACTTCAATTATGAACGTGGCATGTGGGATCGGTTACAGAAGACGCCGGTGGAGTATGAAAGCTACCTCAGTTCCCTGAGTGATGAAGAGTTCCAGAAGTATCTGGATGAAGAAGAACTCCGCTACAGGGAAATGAAAGCAGAGTCCATCCGGAAGGCGAAGGCCCGCGCAAAGGAGCTCGGCGCTGAGGATGATGTTGCGGAAGGAGGCGGAGAAGATGAGTGAAAACACATATCCGCTGACGGAAACAATCATCAAGATGCTTGAGCAGAATCCCTACTATGCAGGACGTAGGGGAAATCAGATCAACTTCACGGATGACTTCTATATAGAAATGTATAAGAAGATCACGCTGGAAGGAAAGACGTATGCAGAAGCATACAACGAATTAGGTTTTGATACGGCAGTGCTCGGTGAGCCTAGAGCAAATGCGGTAGGCGTGAGGGTCATGAAAATGGCCGACGAGCACAAGCTATTCAAAATAGATTATTCCAAGGTGGAAAGAGGCATGACGGATTTTGGAATCGTGCCTGAGCAGGAAGTCGTGTACTTGCTCTGCGAACGGGTAGAGTTTATGCGACGGCTGCTTGAGTCCATCAGAGAAGTAAAACGGGAGGAGACGCAGGAAGCCACAATTTAGAAATCCAAAATAGGTGCAATTTTCACCGCACATCAGTATGATGATCCTGAAATACCAATGGACAGGAGTGCAGTACGGTGGAAATGAACCTTATGGAAATACTCGGTGGGAATCAATACTTCAAAGGCCTCAAAGGCAACCAGATCATATACACCAATGACTTTCATCCCGCGATGTATCGGCTCATCCATGGCGGAAAGACCTATGTGGAAGCGTACAACGCCCTGGGCTTTGACACAAGGATACTTGGCGTAGGCCGGGCCAACTGCGCAGGCCAACGGGCGATGGCGGCGGCGAAGGACGGATCACTCTTCAAGGTGGATCCCGCCAGCTATGATGGCAGCAAGACCATGGACTGGGACAAGCTGGGTGAAATATCCGTATATGAGCAGAACGCATACATGACGGCACGCCTTCTATATATGGAAGAAATGCTGGAGATGTTGCGGTATGTTCCGGTGATGATCGGTGAGGATGAATACTTCCTCAAGACCCGCATCGAAAATGTCAATCAGTTTGAGCTGGTGGACAGGTTCATCGCCCGGAAGCCGGGATATACCATCCAACAGTGCCTGGCCATGTTCGGGGTAAATAGCGACAGCTATTATACCTGGAAGAGTCGCCGGGAAGCACGGGAAAAAGCTAAAGCTGCGGAAGATGACGAAGAAAAGCTGATTATGGAAGCGATCCGGCAGGTGTGTCGGAAGCTGGGCTATAACCCCGGCAAGCGCACGATGCAGCTTTATCTGAGGCGCGATCACGGGATTTCCATTGGGCTGCGGCGGATAAAGCGGATTATGAAGCGCATGCGGATTAATCCCACGCTGCCGAAGAAGGACGCCTATAAGAACCAGGTGGCCTACAATCACCCGATGGCGAGTCCGGACAACAAACTGATGCGGAACTTCTACTTAGGACCGCGCAGAGTTGTGCTCACGGATATCACATACATCTATTTCGGGGCGTTCCGTTCTCTGCTGTACCTGTGTGTGTTCTACGATCCATTTACACGGGAAGTGCTGGGCTTTGCGGTTGATGACAGGATGACCGTCGGGCTGGTGAAAACGGCCTATGGTCGGATGATGCGGGATCACGGCAGTGAGCTTAAGAATCCTGGCGTGTATCTGCACTCTGACCAGGGTTCACAGTACCTTGAAACCAGCTTCAAGCAACTACTGACTGATGACGGCTTCATCCAATCCGTATCCCGCCGGGGCAACTCACAGGATAACGCGCCGATGGAATCCTTCTTCGGACGCATGAAGAGCCATATCATGAATGTTCTCGCCCTGTGTCCCGATATGGACACTGCAATCCGGCTGGTGGAAGGGTACATGGACGCCTACAACAACGAGAACTACCAGTACACGCTGGCAGGTCTCACACCGTCGGAGTTTTACTTCTACTCAGTGACGGGTGTATACCCGTGCGACGAGTACTACGGTGTAGGGCGTGAAGAACTTCTTTCGGTGAAGGAGTTGATAGCGGCGAGACGCAGGGCGGCGGATATCAAAGCGGCAAAACGGAGGGAATCCTATGCACGGCAAAAAGCAACACCCACAGGGATCGTAGAAAGGGATCTGTTGAAGACCGAGAGGCGACTCCGGAGTCTGATTGCCCTAAAGGCAGACACAGAGGAAGAGATTGGGATCCTTGAGAGGCTGCAAGCCAAGATGAAAGAGGCGTTGAGCTTCTTGCAGACTGCGGGGCACGAGGTGCTGCAGAGACTTGCGGAAAGCAACGAGAACTGGGGCCTATATCCGCAACTGGCTTACATCTATGAGATGGATGGGATGTTCTAATTCAGATGTGCCTTCTGCTGCAGATGTCCACAGAAAGGATACGATGGGGGCTCTGCCCCCAAACCCCCGAGGTTTATCGCTTTGGTTTTCCAGACAGAGCGGCGGCACACCGGGGCATGGTTTTCACAAGCAGGGGGCTGAGTTCCAGGAGATGGCCACAGTAGCTGGGACACGAAAAAAAGAGCGATGCCGAAACACCGCTCTGCCTTATAAAACCCCGTGAGCCGCTCAGGTCGCTCCTCAGCGTTGCCCTATCCTGCATCACGGGTAAAAGCAGATTAAGTATAACACGGAGGGAATCCGAGTGTCAACGCGGTGGCATTTTGAGCGGTAAAAACTATCGCAAACTATCGCTGAAAATTGCTTGACAACGGCACCGGTTCACATTGGGTGCAATTTAGAGAGAAAGTTCACAGTGCTGAGGAGCGATAGCAGGGCTCCTGTGTGGACAACAGAAACGGCGGAAAGTGCTGAGGGACGGAGAGCGGATGAGAGTATGGGATGCTTTATAAGCCGAAAGAAGGAAAAGGTCGCAATTGTTTTCAAGAAGGTTGGCTTTGATGCAGATGAGGAAACCTTCATTGCTGCCTTCAAAAGGCTCTATCCCAACGACTGGATGAAAATCAATGAAAGATGGCAGCTCGAAGAAGACAGTACTCCGCCCGGCAAGAAGCATTCCATGCAGCATCCCGATGTGTACATGAAGGAAATGTACAGAAATCATAAGCCGAAGGCAGCAGTTACAGAAGATGGCACTGAATGAGGAAGTCACTGAATCATGGACCTAAAAAACCTGAAAGTAAAAACAATTATCCTTCCACATGGCGAGTACAGACTCGGTGCCCCTGTGCCGGTTATTGATGAAGGTTTTTTCTATCGTATTGACGGCACGCACATTATCGATAAACACAAGATCAAAGAGATTAGAGAAGCTGATGGCCGTGTGGAAATCGAAATGACAGATAAAACGGTGGTCCTGGAGGTTGTTCGATGATTCTCGATATAAATATGAAGCTCGATGTCAGCCCGGAATGGTTTGAAGAGCAGGCGGGGCGTGATGGTTGGCATGAATACTTATGTCAGCTGTTGTCTGTATATAAGGTCAAAGATGAGGCCGGTGCCAAATTGGCTGCAGAAAAAATGATTGCAGCTGGTGTAAGCGAGAAGCTGATAAGAACGGCGATGGAGTAAATGATGAAGCATAAACCGTATGGCCCATATGAGAAATTCATTAAGCGACCGCAGGATTTCCTGTGTGCATTACTAGCTACTATAGTCCTTTCTCCGGTACTCCTGATAACAGCCATTTTAGTTCGTCTCAAGCTTGGCAGCCCGGTGCTCTTTACACAGGACCGCCCTGGAAAAGACGGAAAGATATTTAAGCTCTATAAGTTCCGCACCATGTTGCCGCCGAAGGAAGGTCAGTCTGGTCCTGAATATGATGCTCAGAGATTGACGCCATTTGGAAAGAAGCTACGCTCCACTTCGCTCGATGAGCTCCCAGAGCTTTTCAATATGTTGAAGGGCGATATGTCTGTGGTCGGACCGAGACCGCTGCTTGTTCAATATCTGGATCGTTATAACGAACACCAGGCTAGGCGGCATGAGGTACGGCCAGGGTTTACTGGATTAGCTCAGGTTCACGGACGGAATGCAATCAGCTGGGAAGAAAAGTTTGATTGGGATGTGAAGTATGTTGATCACATCACATTCCTTGGTGATTGGAAGATCATTTTTGAAACAGTCAAAACTGTGCTGAAACGCGAGGGTATTAGCGGCGGAGAGTCAGCCACAATGACCGAATTTATGGGGAGTAACAACTCTGCAGAGGTGCTGAAAAGTGAATAAATTGATCATTATCGGCGCTTCCGGTCATGGAAAGGTTGTCGCCGATGTTGCAGTTCATTGCGGATACGACCAGATCGAATTTTTGGACGATGATGAGACGTTAACCAAGTGTGGCTCATGGCCTGTGGTTGGGAAGTGCGACAAGGCATTGGAACTAAAAGACGACATATTTGTTGCTATTGGGAATGCGGACACAAGAAAAAAGTACGTTGAGCAATTCTCAGATAAGCAGCTGGTTACGCTGATACATCCTGATGCCGTAATAGCTGATGGCGCTCACCTTGGCGCAGGGACAGTAGTCATGGCAGGTGCCATTATCAACCCAGATGCGGCTATAGGAAAAGGATGCATTATCAATACAAGTTCCTCCGTGGATCATGATTGTGTAGTAAAGGATTATGTTCATATTTCGGTTGGCGCACATTTAAGTGGAACTGTTCACGTTGGAGAAGGTACATGGATCGGCGCTGGTGCTACCGTTAGCAATAACATCAATATCTGTGGTAATTGCGTTATTGGTGCCGGTGCCGTTGTGATTAAAGATATTACTGAATCAGGGACATATGTTGGGGTTCCGGCTAAAAAGATGCGGGATTAACAATGGGAGAGAAATAACATGCGCATAGTTATCTTAACTAACGCTGATATAGGACTATATAAGTTCCGAAAAGAGCTTGTTGAAAAGCTATGTACAGAACATGAAGTGTACATAGTCCTTCCAGAAGGGGAATTCATCGAGCCTTTGAAGCAGTTAGGCTGCAAGTATATTCCGTTTGAATTTAATAGGCGCGGGACAAACCCAATTGCAGATTTTACGCAGATTACACGGTACATAAAGCTATTGAAAGAACTCAAACCGGACATTGTTCTTACTTACACGATTAAACCTAATGTGTATGGCGGATTAGCTTGCCGGATGACCAAGTTACCGTACATAGCAAATGTTACTGGACTGGGGACAACGATAGAAAATGGCGGATTGTTGAGCTTCATATCGACCTCGTTATATAAGGTTGGCCTTAAGGGTGCCAGTTGCGTTTTCTTTCAGAATAAGGACAATCAGAAACTCTTTATAGATCGAAAGATTGTAAAGGGAAAAACGAGATTGATTCCCGGGTCAGGGGTCAATCTGCAGGCGCACTGCGTTGAGCCTTATCCTGACGATAAAGATGGAATCCGTTTTCTCTTCGTTGGAAGGATCATGAAGGACAAGGGAATCGGTGAGCTGCTGGAAGCAATGCATCTGATTCATCAAGAAAACGACAAGGCGACATTGGATGTTGTGGGCTGGAGTGATGAAGATTACTCGGAGGCGCTGAAGAAGGCAGAACAAGAAGGTTCTATTCGATACCACGGCCTCCAGTCGGATGTCCATCCATTCTATACGAACTGTCACTGTGCGGTTCTTCCTTCCTATCATGAGGGTACGGCAAATGTCATGCTTGAAGCCTCGTCAACAGGTCGTCCGGTAATTACTACTCGTGTGCCCGGCTGCCAGGAGACGTTCGATGAGGGAAAAACAGGCTTTGGCTGTGACGTCAAGAGCACGGAAAGCCTTGCAGATGCAATGAGAAAATTCCTTTCCACGACACAAGATCGTCGGAGAGAAATGGGACTGGCAGCAAGAACAAAAATGGAAATGGAATATGACCGGAACATTGTTCTTAAAGCCTATCAGGAAGAGATAGAAGCGAATTCAAAGGGTCCGCCTGCTAGTGCATAAGACCATTTGAATCTGGTTCTCTATATAACAAAACACATATAACAATTGAAGGAGAAATCGAAAATGAAACTGTATGATCAGCTTGTCAATAAGGAAGAAAAGCTCTCTCTGGTAGGTCTTGGCTATGTTGGTATGCCTATTGCTGTTGCGTTTGCTAGAAAGATTAATGTTATGATGGCCCGTGCTGTAGCTATGACCAATTTGATGTCTGCTGTTATTTACCTGTTTAATACTTATGTTTCGCTTGGCATTGTCTGGTTTGGAGGGCGAATGTCTGCACGCATGAAGGAGAATAATGCAAGGAATGGGAACGCAACAATCATCGAATCGTACAAATAAAGCGTTATTAAGCACGATAACAGGAGTTGTAGGATATTTAATAACCTACATCGTAGCCTTTGCCTATAGGACCGTTTTTATTCATTCATTAGGAAAAGTCTATCTAGGTGTTGAAGGCTTATTTTCAAATATATTGGCAATGTTATCCCTGGCGGAATTGGGAGTTGGAACTGCGATTACTTTTAGTTTATATAAGCCATTAGCAGAAAGAGATGAAGAAAGAATCAAATCTTTAATGGCTTACTTTAAGAAGTTCTATATAGGGATTGCATGTTTCATTGCACTTGCCGGATTAGCATTAACGCCCTTTATAGGTTTCTTTATCAAAGATCCCCCGGATATTAAGGAACCCCTTTGGCTTATTTATATCCTTTACCTCGCAAGTACGGTTGCTTCATACAGTATCGTATACAAACAAACGCTTATAAATGCAGACCAAAAAGTCTACGTCGTTTCAGTTGTCCAGAATCTGACCACTATTCTCAGAAGCATTTTCCAGATTGTATGGTTGTTGATAGTAGGTACTTTTATCCCAGTCCTTATTATTCAAATAGCAATGCAATTGTTTTCGAATATTGCTCTGGCTGTGAAGGCAAACCAGTTATATCCATATTTAAGGTCCAAAGACGTTCAACCGCTGGATAAAGAGATCAAGAACTCAATTTCAGAAAAAATCAAATCCCTATTTCTATATAAGATAGGGGCATATGTTGTTGCTGGAACAGATAATATATTAATTAGCAAATTTATAGGCATTGTTCTCGTTGGAATGTATTCAAACTACAACACCTTGATAACAATGGCTAAAACTTTTGCAAACTTTTTTATAAAAGCGGTAACTCCCGGTGTAGGTAATCTGACAGCTACCAGAACTCCTGATGAGGGACAGAGAGTATTCCATGAGTTGAATTTCCTGGTTTTCTATGTTTTTTCTTTAGTTACGATAGAGTTTGCGATTCTTCTTAATCCTTTTATTTCATTGTGGATTGGGAAAGATTATCTGCTTGACAGTTGGACCATTGCGTTTCTATTGATTAACTTTTACTTGTATGGCTTACATCAAAACCAGCTGATCTTCAGAAATGTACTTGGGCTTTATGTTTATTGTCGCTGGAAGCCTGTAGCTGAAGCTTTGATCAATATTGTTGCATCATTGGTTTTTATTCATTTCATTGGATTACCTGGAGTCTTCCTTGGCACTGTGACTTCATTTATGACTACGGCTTTCTGGGTTGAGCCCTATGTCTTGTATAAACATTATTTCAAACATGGAATCAAGAAATATTGTGCAGACTATGCATTATATGCCTTGTTTACATTAATCACTACAGCATTGCTAAAGTACGCCTCACAATTTGTTGGGCTAGACAGTTGGCTCGGATTCATAACAGCAGGCTTCAGCATTGCGGCCATTCACTTGATCTTTGTGATTGTGATATTCGGCAGAAAAACAGAGTTCAGATCAGCATTGAAGAGGATAAAGGGGATTCTCAACTCGTTAAGGCGTAAAGGAAAGAAGATATAAACAATGAAAAGGAACCCATTATCGATAATTTGGACATATCTCTGGGGAAATATCTGTTTCAATATTCTCTACGAGAGAAAATACAGGTCAAGCAGGTATTTTTCCGGCAGATTCAAAGGTATTAATGCCAGGGGCTGGAAGTGGGTACTTGATGATGCCGCTGGAAGATTATGGATGCGAACAAATCGAGGAATAAAGTTCCCTGTATCTCCGTTCAACACAGTGATCAATTACAAAAACATTTTTTTTGATCCAGACGATCTTCATATCTTTATGGGGAAAGGAAGATATTTTCAAGCGGAAAATGCAAAGATCATCATTGGCAAAGGAACATTTATTGCTAACAATTCTGGCCTCATTACTGCCAATCATGATACGTCGGATTTGACCCATCATGCAGAAGCAAAGGATATTATCCTTGGTGAAAAGTGCTGGGTTGGCCTTAACTGCGTTATCCTCCCTGGAGTCGTTCTGGGCGATCAGACAGTTGTTGCAGCAGGTGCTGTTGTGACAAAGAGTTTTCCTGAAGGTCACTGTGTAATTGGTGGAGTGCCAGCTAAAATCATAAAAAGCCTAAGTACAGATGCTGAAATACAAGAATTGATTTCTTCACAGATGGAATAAAGGGATCAGAAAATGAGAATTCTTAGAGCTATCAAAAAGCAAATATCAAAAACAATTGACAAGATAAGGCGTAGTATTGATCCGGTTTCATACGCTAGAAGTAAAGGTGTGCGAGTTGGCTCAAACACTCGTCTGCTGACGGCAGATTTCGGTAGCGAACCGTATTTGATTACTATCGGAAATCATGTTCTTATTTCGAGCAATGTTTCGCTTCTGACACATGATGGTGGGTCTTGGCCTTTTCGGGATCTACCTGAATATAAAGGCGTAATGAAGTATGCACCTGTCACAATAGAGGATAACTGTTTTGTCGGATTAGGAGCTATTGTAATGCCTGGCGTCACGGTTCATAAGAATTCAGTCGTTGGAGCAGGTAGTGTAGTTACAAAGGACGTCCCTGAGGGATCGGTAGTCGCAGGTGTGCCCGCAAAAGTTGTCTGCACAACCATGGAATATGCCGAAAAACTCAAAAAGAATAATCCACCCTACGACCTTGAGGCCTTCAATAAGGATCGCAGAAAAGAATTGATGAGGGTGTTTAATATATCCGAATAAGCGCTGTTGATGTAATAGGAAGGAACAAGCATGGCAGGACGTAGTTTATATAGCAAAATAAAAGGGAAGTTGCTACACAGATTTAAACCTATAAAATATGCAGCTTGTGTTGGAGTGAATTTTCAACCTGGAGAGCTTCATTTATATGGGGATATAAACTGGGGGACAGAGCCATGGATTATTACCATAGGGAAAAATGTCCATATAACCGAAGGCGTAAAATTTATTACTCACGATGGTGGGACTTTGCTGTATAGGCATTTGGTTCCCGATCTTGAGATTACGAAGCCCATAACAATTGGCGATAATGTCTACATAGGGAATGATGTAATCATCTTGCCTGGCGTGAAAATTGGCAACAATGTAGTGATCGGAGCAGGAGCAATTGTTTCTAAGCCTATTCCGGATAACTCAGTTGCTGTAGGTGTCCCCGCCAGAGTCATTAAGACTGCTGATGAGTACTTTGAGAAGATTCAGAAAGAATCATTGCATTTGGGCCATCTAAAGGGACAAGAGAAAGATAAAGCCCTAATGAAGCACTACGGGTATAAAGGGAATTCAAAAGGGATATTTTTTTAAGTTCGAGCAAGGAAACCTTATTAGCCATTCCAGCTCGATCGCTGGATGAAATAGAGCTGGAAAAGGAGAAGAAACTATAATGCATAATATCACTGAAGCCTTCAAAGATAAAACACTCGTCATCACCGGTGGCACCGGTTCTTTCGGTAGCACCGTCTTGAAGCACTTTTTAACGACTGATATCGGTGAAATCCGTATTTTCAGCCGGGATGAAAAGAAGCAGGATTGGATGCGCCATACGCTCCAGGCACAGTACCCTGAGTACGCCGGGAAGGTAAAGTTCTTTATCGGCGACGTTAGGAACATCGATTCTGTGCGTGACGCTCTCTATGGAGCTAATTATATCTTCCACGCAGCAGCGTTGAAAGAGGTTCCTTCCTGTGAGTTTTTTCCGATGGAGGCTGTCAGAACCAACATTATTGGAACAGACAATGTCATTACCGCTGCAGTGGAAAACAAAGTCGAGCGTGTGGTCTTCCTTTCTACCGACAAGGCTGCATACCCCATAAACTCTATGGGTATGACGAAGGCAGTTGCCGAAAAGGTCGTACAAGCCAGGGCACAAACTGCTTACGATCGGTCCGGAACGGTTCTGTGCTGCACGCGGTATGGCAATGTTATGTGCTCTCGCGGATCAGTGATCCCACTGTTCATCGATCAGATTAAGCGCAAAGCACCCATCACGATTACTGACCCCAATATGACGCGCTTCCTCATGAATCTGGACGAGGCAGTAGACCTTGTGGCTTTCGCCTTTGAACATGCTGAGCCGGGCGATCTCTTCATCCAGAAAGCCGATGCTTCCACGATAGGCGATCTCGCTGACGGTGTCATGAAACTGTTCGGTCAGACAGAAAAGAAAATCATCGGTAGCAGGCACGGAGAGAAGCTTTACGAAACGCTTATGGGCCGTGAAGAACGCCTTCGCAGTGTGGATATGGGCCATTATTTCCGAATCGCGCCAGATGCCCGTGGCCTGAACTACGACAAGTTCTATGTTGAAGGAACAGTACATACAGAAGGTGACGAGGCTTACACCTCCCACAATACGAACCGGCTCAATGTTGACGGCGTTGTACAGAAGATTCTGACCACTGATTATGTGAAGGAAGAACTGGAAGGCCGTCCGCATCTGGTTGAGGCGTAATGGGTTGAGATGGGAGAAAAACGTATGAATATCCTGATCACAGGTGCGGCTGGAGCATTGGGCGGCAATCTGGTTGAGAATTTGAAGACGATCCGTGATGGAAAGAATCGGACAAGACCGAATCTCCAGATCGGCGCGATCTATGAATACGACCGAAACAACACAGAGGCGGATCTTGACCGTTTCTGTGCTGATTGCGATTTCATCGTCCATGCGGCTGGCGTGAACAGACCGAAAGAGCAGTGCGAATTCATGGAGGGGAACTTTGGCTTTACCTCTACACTTCTAGACTGCCTCAAGAAGCACAACAATAAAGCACCGCTCATGATCACATCCTCCGTCCAGGCCACCCTTTCCGGCCGCTTCGGAGATTCGGAGTACGGCCGCAGTAAGCTTGCTGGCGAAGAACTGATGTTTAAATACGGCGAAG